>ERZ773010.4-NODE-4-length-189235-cov-15.118332_pt1 | contig 189235 bp, 211 predicted proteins | sample MGYA00580842_ERZ773010 | MGnify/ENA primary metagenome ERZ773010 (study PRJEB29015, sample SAMEA2737982) | human oral metagenome | biome: human oral; feature: human-associated habitat; material: dental | place: China | collected 2107 ... | reverse complement strand
TAGGATTGATGAGGTTGAAATGGATTTTGATAAAATATATGAAAGAATGATGTTGTTAAAACTGATTCAAAGCTCCGGTGTTGAAACTCCATACGAAATGGACTTGGGTCTGGTTGGGGAAGTTCTTTTAGGCAAGAATTATAAAATCACGCCTCCGTCATTTTCGGCGTGGGAAACAGGGGCGATTGCAAATGTATTCGCCACAGTTAAAATCGAACCGGCAGTTATCCCGAATATATATATATCGGGACTTAAATCCTTCATCATGTTTTTCAGAAAGGATAACGACCTGCACCTTGTGCACATCCGCTCTAAATCAATAAATGCGGTTTCGTTTGAAATCATGCAAAAAATTGGGGCGAGAAGAATATACTACCATATCTCTGATGATGGAGTATATTTGTTTTCCCACGATTTTCATTGCATAGAGAATATCTATTATCACCCTGTAATAACATTGCGGAAAGCAAATTTGACTTTTCAGGATTTCGTAAGCAATATGTGCTACAGTCGGAATCGTGTTGCTGATTTAATAGACAGGAGTCGAAATGTTCGATCTAGATATTCATAATCCATTGCAGAAATTGGTTATGTCAAGGTTTCTACTAGATGCCAAATACGATGGCCTTATTGAGAACTTCGTTAATGTGGTTCCTGATGTTTTTGCTATTCGTATGAATCGTCGCAGAAAGATTCTTATTGGGTCTGCTGTCCATGTGCCGATGAAATTTGACGATACAAGAGCGGCTACAGGCAGAAATCTTATTAGCCAAGAGCTAGCAACTGCCATGTACGAAGGAGTAGATGGGTATTATATAAATTTAAGTGCCCGTTTATACGATGCAAATACAGATTGCCTTACATACCTGAGAAGAATGAACCTCCCTATTAAAATGGGTGTCCATGAAGTTGCCGACTGTATGACTAGGTATTACGTCTATTATCTAATGGAGCTAGACATGAACCCTAGTGCAAATATATACGACGGGCTTCTCGTTAAAAGACGAAGGGTTTTGAGTTCCTTTGAGTCCATGAGAGATAGCATTAAGAACTCTTTTGCATATAAACTTGAAGAGCACTTTAAGCCTGACGATAGCAAAAGGACAGCATCGCCATTTTTCTCATATAGCTGGAGCCCGTATTTCACGACAAGAAATTTCTACGATTATTAATTTTTAAAGGAAATAAAAAATGCAAGGAAAAATCAATATTGAAGTCCTAAATAAGGACAAAGTTGTTCTTCATGTTACCGATACTCAAGGTCGCAGAACATCAAAAATGGTTACAGCTAAGGCTGCGGCTGCTGCGTTGGCCGGTCCCAATGGCGAGAATAAGGATTCAGGTTTGATTCCTCAGAATATTCTGCGCATTTGGGAAAACTCAGAATACAAGGGCTACTTGATTTATCAACCATCCCGCGCGTTCCAAGTGCAGTATCGTGGTGGTGAACCATATCAGGTTAAACTTCCAGGCATCGTTATGAAGGCCGTTGCAAGTGCAAACGGTAACTTCTTGCGTGAGAAAAGCTCTATCTTTATCTGCGATGGAAATGAAATCAATCCAAGCACAAAACTTTGGGATTTAAAGATGAACAACTACAACCCCTCTTATGGGGTTTGTTGGGGCCGGAATGAAGACTCCGTTAATGAAATCATGAAGAGAGGCGACCTCTTTGATATTGAGCAATTGCCGCAAATCTTCTTTGGTTCGATATTTAACGGCGACCTGCATAACCAGTATCATTTTACTGATGCTATTTGGGATAAAATCAAGCCAAGTGCTTCCAACTGTTCTGCTGAAAATTCAACTGTTCGGTACTTTGCAATGAAGTATGAAAAAGACGAAGATTTCGATTTGAGCTCTGAAATCCTGGACTCATATCAATGTCTCGTTGGCGGCGTTATGATGTAATTTTTGTTTCACAGATTAAAGGAAAAATATTATGAGTTTAAGCATTGAAGACCTGATGGCCGAAATGGATTTTCGTGTGCCGCAGATTGTAAAGACGAAAGAAGAAGCTGAAGATGGCGATTCTATTGTCGCTGAAGATGGTGTCTACAAACTGGTCCGCGCCACTATTGGTGATTTCTGGATTAAGGCAGAAAGCTTTAAAACCAAAATGATTGGTATGCCTCAGATGTCTGAAAGTTTCACCCAATCATTGGAAATTCCAAAGATTCCTGGCGAATTGTTCTACGGAATTATCCGTTTCTATCGCAAGATTTATGAAACTAACAAAAATGAAGTGATGGCCCAAATCTGGTGGGATAAAGAAGAGCAGAAGTATCTCGTTGAGGTCCCAGAACAAGAAGTTGCCGGTGCGTCTATCACTTATCAAAGAACTGGCGGTTGGTATGATGACCCTAATAAAGTGTTGGTATTGACATCACACTCACATCATACAATGGGTAAACATGTGCCCATTTAAAACCTTGTGAATTGCTGGAAACCCTTAAGGACAAATTGTCTAGGGCAATCAGCATCGAAACCTTAATAGATGAATATAATTTATCTGTAAGGGACGATCAGAGACTATCGAAAGACTTTGTAATTAATTACATAGAATCGAGTAGAGTAGGGATGTGCCCCGAAGCGCAAGGCACTGATAACAATCAGTGATGATATAGTCCCACACCGCGAGATGACGTAACAATCTCAATACCGAAAGGGCGGATTTAGGTTAGTCGAACCTAAACGTAAGAGGAATAGTAAAAAGGCATTCTATTCCGGCACAGACAACTCAGACGAGAAAGGCAAACACGGCATTTACTCGTTTGTATTTGGCAATTTGGTAAACAATACTGCCGACAATACCTTTACATATAAAACCGTTCAACGCGTTTGCTGTGCTGATGCATTGATTCCTTTGGCTCTGGAAGACATCTTCGAATTTACCGAAGGTTGCGAATTCTTGTTCGAAATTCCCGAAGAAGACTATGCAAAAGTTAAAGCTAAGGTCTATAACTATGGAGCGTATGGCAATTATGACAAGACAAAATCGAAAGGGTTTCCTAGCACGGGCGGCAAGCCAGCGGCAAACGTCTCCAAAGTCAAAGACTACTATTATGGCGGCGATGTTGAAGATTATGATTACTACGCCGGCTATGGGGATTATCCTTACTATGGCCACTATGATCATTGGAATAATGTTGCTGGTGGTACAAATGCTAAAGTTGTAACTCCTAGCGATGTAGAGGATAACTGGACCCTCGGGAACGAGGCAGCTGCGGACAAAGCGAAGTATCATTGGATTTCGTCTATTCTTCGCGGTTTTTATAAACCATATGACACTCTTCTGTATGCCGATGAAGAGTTTAAACAAATTGAAGCTGCCGCTTCTGATTTTATCAATGCGATCGAGCTGCCTGAAGGTCATCCGTACCGCGTATTCTCGTCCGGCTTGCAAATTTTTATGTCGAATTTGGTAGAATCAATTTCGGATATCCACTCCGGTGAGAGAAGCGGTATTGATAAAATTGCAGACCCTTCAAAAGCATTGTGTATTGCGCTTGCATCCTCTATTTTTGCCGTAGAAGACTCGTTTATTACGAGCAGTAATCCGTTGTCGAAAGAGCTTGATGCTCACGGCATTAAATATTTATGCCTGCCTGAGCGTATTGCTGCTTATCTGGAAAAATTTTAAAGGAAAATCATTAATGGAAAGAACATCTATTCGTGGAAAGATCATCGAGTTCCTTTCTACTCAGGAAGAAATTGACGCTCATCAAAAAGGCGTGGAAGAATATGAATCGGGAAAGCTGATGGAAAGGCTTTCCGGTGAAGAATCTGCACGAACCTTTAGGCTTTTGGATAAAATTGTTGTGGTTGGTTGCGGCGGAACAGGCTCTTGGCTGATTCCAAAGCTGGCTAAAACCATCAATGACATGAAGCGCAAGAATTTGCTGTCACACAAGTTCTCTTTGATCCTTGTGGACGGCGACACGGTTAACCTGAATTCTCTAACCGGCCGTGTATAAATTTGCCCTAATTGACTTGGACCTCTGGCATAACAGAAGACAAGGCGCAAGCAGAGATCATTCTCGTGCAGCGTGAACGACTAATGCGGGTGAACACTTTTATAGTGAAGCGATAGTCTGTACTGTATCGGAAATATGCATATATGAGATACAGAGCAAGGCGGAACAGAAACGACCTTGCCATTTGCCAAATAGTGTCGTATAATGTTTTTCATGTCAAATAGACTTGATTAATTTTATTAGGGCACACATGAAAATAAAACAAAATATTTTAGAGTACATTAAAAATAACTCTTACAATGGTTATATAGACAAGAGTCTTGTTTCTAAGTTTTTTGATGTTTCGGAAAGAACAGCAGAAAGAAGGATAAAAGAGCTTGGATTTAAGCATATGTCATCTAAGAATATTTGCATGATGATAGATATATGCAATAACATTCCTAGTATTGATGTTGCCCGAAAATACGGATGTTCCTTAGTAAATGTAAATGCATTCGCTAGAAGGCATAATCTATCTGGAAGATACAACTATAACCATAAGAATTACGAAGATCCTCAATACTTTTCCTCAATTGACACTGAAGAAAAGGCCTATACCCTTGGGTTCATAGCTGCTGACGGTCATGTTTCTGACAAGGAAATAATAATATCGCTATCGTCTAAAGATATTGATATTATCGAAAAGATTAGAAGCAGTATTGGTATAAATAAGGGTATAAAATTTTATACTGGAAATTCTTTTAGCTTAGATAAAGAATCAAAGTTTGCTAGATTCGCATTCGGGACAAAGGAAATGATTTCCAGTTTAAGGTCTTTAGGTTTTGTAAGAGACAAAACGGTGAACTTTAGAATCCCAGAAATCGATAGCTCTCTTTATAGGCATTTTATAAGAGGCTATATAGATGGCGATGGATCTTTTGGAAAATATCTTCATAATGACGGTTATTACAGGTCATCAATGACGATATGTGGAACAGAAGAATTTCTTCTGGGCCTGATGGGGATTTTCAACTCAATGGGATTTTCCACTTCTAAAAAACTTAAAAAGAGATTTAATACAGAAAACTGTTGTTATGAATTGTCCTTATCTGGCAATGACAATGTTTTGAAAGTTTTAAATTATCTTTATTTAGACTCTAAGATATATTTGGATAGAAAGTATAAAAACTTTTTATCAATGGCAAAGAGTAACAATAAGCGAACCTAAGAACTTGATTCGGCAGAACTTTATTGAGCCGGACATTGGCAGTAACAAAGCAGAAGTTATGGCTTTGCGTTACGGCCCTGTAATGAAGGATATTGAAGTTCAATATCTGGATAAATATTTGACAATGAAATCCAATTCTGATCCGGCCCATTTCACCTATATTGGTGTTCTGAACAGCATGATTGAACACTGCGATAAAGTTGTGGTGTTCAATTTGGTGGACAATCAAAATGCCCGCCGCGCGGTCCACTCTCTCAGTATGAGCGGATGGATTGTCGATATTGGCAATGAACTGGCTCATGGCCAACTGTTTGCAACGCCGTATGGAAGAGCAACAAATGAAGAATTCTGGAGATTGAAATTCTTTTCTATGTCTCCGGAAACTCTGACTCAGGAAGAAGAAGTTAAGCTGTATTCTTGTGCAGAGGCAGATACCGATGAAGCTCTGGAAGAACAATTCTTGGTGGCAAATGATACTGCTGCCCTTGTTGGACACAACTGGTTATGCTCGTTTATGAGCCAACCGGATTCTATTCCTGCTCGTATTAATTTCAATTGTCTTCCAATGCCGACTGTTGAAGTTGTTCTGAAAAACATTGCAATTATCTAATAGATGGCCGGCATATTAAATGTGTCGGCCGCTCTTTCACTTTCAAGGAAGTTAAATGGACGCAGTAGATATTCATTTAGAGTTCATTACGCCAATTGTTTATTTGGCCCAAACATTTTTAGACATCATCAAAAAAATTGAAGATGGTGAATGCGATATTGATTCCACATTCCCGGAGAAACTTTTTAACAAGACACCTAAGGAAGATGTCCTGAAGGCAATCGAATCCCTTAATGGTGTAAATGGCTTGTTGACTCCGGATTTTGAGGAATACTCAAGAATGGTTAAAACTCTTGCTGACTTTGTCGGTAATTGCAATAACACTCTTCTTTTCCGTAATTTTGTGACAGATAAAGGCCGTGAGGTTTGTTATATCAACAAAAAGATTTCTGAAGATGATTGTGAGAATATTAAACGGGCTCATAATCGTATTCGGAATACCTTACGTTGGATGACTCCAAATTTACGGTTTATGCACAATATCCACAATACAAATCATGTAGCGACTAATAATTACAATGAAATGGTTATTAAGTCGGATATTTCTGCCTTCTTTAAATCTGTAAGATTTGAAAAGGTAATGCAGCTTGCACCTAAAACATTTTTGATTAAAAATCTTCCGTTGTTCAGCGAATGCAAATTCGAACTGGAAGACCACAAAAAGTTTGAGCGCCTTGAAATTGGATTGTGGGCATTTTTGAGTTGCCTCTTTCACAATGGTGCCGTTCCTACTGGTGCGAGATATGCGAATGAGTTGGCGAATTACCATTTGTACAATACGATCTTTCATCACTTTGATAAGGCTATGGCGGGTGTTACATCTTCGCGGGTTTATGTATATGTGGATGATTTAATTCTTGCCGGCAGGGAACATGATATTAAGGCTATTTATGCTGAATTTGAAAAAGCCTTAAACAAGGGCGGCCTCTACTTGAATTATAAAAAGACGCAATACTTCTATCCCAAAGCTGATGACTCTAAATTTGAGTATTCTACCCTTGGCAAGCGTAAAGTCTTTGATTTCACTGCCCGCCATTACTCGAAGGTTGATTCTAAGAGTCGTAAAAAATGTCTTGACATTGTCAAAGAACGCCGTGAATATACGCCTTCCGAAAAGGGCATCATTGACTACGCAATTCGTATTAATAGTGACATTTCGGTATTGTTCAATCCAGATATCATTTTGCATTCCTATTTTGACGATAAGTGTAAGCTTTGGGATAAATTGGTTGCCGGTGAATTGGATTTAAAAATGGACAAGGATATCTTTGACCCAACCGGATTGAGCTATAAAGATATCTGCATTATGGCTAAAAATCTTCCAATCAATTACCGATGGCCTTACGGGCGTGATAGTGATGATGAAGATCAAGAGCTATATGCGGCGATAGACAAATTTGCTGAAATGTTTATTGCGGACAATCCTTCCGGTTACAAAATGTGGACTACAAATGTTTACGAGGAAGGCGGCAAAGTCCATTTGTCCGTCGGCCTTGTTAAAGAATTCTCCAATGGCACTAAAAAACATACTGCTTCGGTATTCTCTTTTGAGAAAGATTTCTTGGATGCCCTTTATATTGACCGTCAGGAATAACTTCAGATTTTAGAGGAACAATATGCACAATATAATTTATGTAGTAAGTAAGCGCGTGACTTCTCAAGAGTCTGAGGCAATTAAACGCATTTTTTCCTTGGCTAATATTAGTCCGGAATTTGTTCGTGTAATTGATGTTGAATCTGAAGATTTAAATGTTTCTGGTAAGTCGATTTTTCTTTGCTTCAATGAAACGTCCGGCAAGGTTACTATGCCTTTGTCCAGAGAGCGCGGCTATCCTGGATATACCTTTATCAAAGACTTTGCAGACGATGCACAAAAGGTTGCAGTTTGCATTTTGTCGGAGCCTATTTCCCACTATGCCTTGCCGCATTGTTTGGTTTCTGATAAGGCAATGTTATGGAATTGCGTCCAGAAGATTGCGGCTAAATTCTCTGAATGGTATCCAAGCCTTGTTCAACACAGCCAACCTCAACAGCAAGCCCAAGAGGCGCAGCAACCAGAAGTTAAACAGGAGCCTGTAAAGGAAGTTGTTCAGGAGGCCCCTCAGAATGAGCAGGAAGCCCCTGCAGAGGCTAAACCTGAGCAACCATATGTCCGGCCGGATGATGCGCCTACAACGTTCTCTGTGGCCCAGGAAACAGCAGACGGAACCGAAGTTTCGTTTCAAGTTGATGAGATGATCGACCGTATGATTGATTCTATGAAGTTGAGTGACCCTGGATTAGGCAAATCCCTCAAGCTAATGGAATCTGTCGTGTTGGAATCAAACAATGGTCAGCGTATTACTGTTTATCCGGGCAATATTGTTAAAGACCCAAGTGAAGGCGTACATATATCCTTTAAGGATGTATGCTCCTTGGTTAAGCTTGCATTGATTTCAGATTCAGATAAAATCCGATTTATACTACGGAGAGAGTAATGATTAAATATAAAGATGTTGATCAAACAACTGAAAGTGAAGTTATGGAAACTAGCGGCCCGGTATTTGCCGAAACATTCCCCAAAAAAGAAAGTGTCGTGTTTGATAAAGACCCGGACTATTCTCCCGATAAGGATGGCCGAGAGAAAGTAAAAGAGGCTCCTCAGCCTGTTCAAAAAACAATCGTAATTGTGGAAAAGAATGGTTCAATTTCCTTTTCGATTGAAGGCCAATGGGGAAGTCATGAGGCGATTGGTGCATTGGAAGTCGTCAAATCTACTATTCTCTCTAAAATCAATCCGCAAGCTCCAAGCATTATGGACCGCATTTTGATGGCTTCTGGTATTAACTAAAATCGGCCTCCTGTCTTGGGACGGGAGGCTATCGTATAGATTGGTGTAATATGATTCCTCCTTTGCTAAGGCGCCTGAGTTTAACTCTAATGTCTCAAATATCTGGAATGAATTTCAAGTTTTCAGATAAAGATTATACATGGGAATTCTGCCTTGAGATTTATGAATTTTTAGAACTTAGCAGAATGCATTTGCCTTTTGATGTTATTGAGCTTAGCAGCAACTGTTCATATATTCGTTTTACCATTCCTCCTTTCGAAATCCACAGAAAAGAGCCTAGAAGGATGCTTGAGCCGTCCAATGCGATGAAGGCATACTATTGCCTCTATCTTTTTATGAAAGAGAACGATGTGGACGATACTGGATGGAGGCATAATAATTTCCATTTTTAATCAACCTTGACTACCATCATGTCGATAGGACTATGATCTACGATACGGTTGTGTGGAAAGATAATTTATGGAATAGGAGATGCCATGAGACGGATCTTATTGTTCCGACATCACTGCTTTTGAACAAAGAATTCCTTGAGATAATTCGTCTTTTGTATAATGATATCTTTATGCAAACGATAGAATAGGGCAACACCAATTCAAACAGAAAGATATTAACATGAACTTTTTAGATAATGAAGTGCTTTTGAGAACTGCAATTTCGAATATCGCAGGTATTCGGGATACAAAGGTTAAATTCAGAGGCTTCGATATGGGAAGCTACCGCCGATCCTTGGGAGCTCATCTCAGAAAACTTTTGGGTGATGGAGTCCGGGTTTCGCTGAATAACAATAATGTCCGCATATCTTTTCCTCGGCAAAAAATCTTCTCTGATACAATGTTTGATAACAGGACGCATGATTTAAATAATATGCTGTTTAAGCCATATATTAGGGGAGAAGCGAAAAAGAACGTTCACTCCTTCTATGCTTACAATGCAAGCGAGTATCTGAAGTCTATTGTTAACCTCAGAAATTATATGGTTGGGCAGGAATACCTGTTCGATATCGCGTATAGCCTTGATAGGCTGATGTTTTCAAACACGCACTATCAGGCGATTTATGAGGATCTCGATACCACCTTCTGGTCGGAATCTCTCATTCCTTACCATAATTTTGTTAGAGGTATTGCATTTGACATTCCTACCGAGCCGGTTATGATGAATATTACTGCTCCTCATATTCATGCTTCGGTATACTGGCTGTATCACCATAGAGAGAACGCTGTATTATTCAATTTGGGCGCTACCCATCTTGACCCGAATGCAACATATCCTTCTTTTACTTTGGATATTTCTTATAGAGCACTTCTTGATAGAGAGTTCTTAACCATTATTGCTGGAATTGGTTCTATTGGTAATGGTAGTAGCAATGAGTAAACTATGAGTGTTTATTTTTGTGGTATTGACTTATCTGTCACCAATACAGGGTTGGCAGTAGTTGAATATCTAGGGGAAGGCAAATTCAATTTGATTGATATCAAGTCAATCGCGCCGAACCCGAGAACAAAAGGTTTCAACAAAAAATTGGAATCTTTGGAATGCTTTATCTTTGCAACAGAGTCCTTTACTCCAATTAAGGACTCTAAGTTCTTTGTATTGGAAAACTATAGTTTTGGTTCTCCCGGCCGTCTAACAGACTTGGCTGAACTGGCTGGATTATATAAGGGGCATATTATACGCGGACTTGATAAAAGTTACGACGTAATTGCTCCCCAAACAGTCAAGAAAATAATTACCGGCTCGGGAAGGGCAGACAAAAATGAAGTCCAGTCGGCATTAAAAAATTTTGTCGTGAATATTGATGATTTCACCTTCAACAATTACGATGAATCTGATGCTGTTGCTGTTGCCGTTTCCTATGGTTTGCAAATGGAGAGAATACAAAATGGATGTGAAGAAGATAAAGAAGATACTGGGAAGACTAAACGAGGTCGTAGAAGAAGAAAGTCCGACTAATGCCGAGTTTATTTTATCTGTTGCTAATTTGCTGCGAGTCTTTTCGCTTGCACATATAGTGATTGACGGAAACATTCCTAAATTTAATTACAATGACAGCTTCGAGGTTGAGAAAATGTGCCTTGCCCATCCGGACAATTTCGGATTGCAACTAATGCTTCAGGTTCATGTTCTAATCAAGATGTCTGAACGTTTTTCTGATTCGCCTGAAATAGAGAAATAATATGTCTGAAACTATTGAAACAGCCATGATTGGCTATCGTAATTATGATGAGTATGTTTCTTCTTTTATGGAGAATGTTCCATTTAGAGGAAAGTCCTTGGCTGAATGGGAAGCTGAAGTTCAACTTCCTGTTATCAATGAGCATTCAGATACTGCTGATTTGCGGGCGGCCAATGCAAGGTTTATTCAAATACTCCGTGTTGTAAATTCTAATTATGCGTATGCTAAAGCTGCGTATAAGACTTGTGAAGTGCATTATCAGGCTGCTATGTTGGCTGCCAAAAAAGAAATTATGGAGCGCTTCGAGCAACAAGAAGCTAAGCGCCGGCCGAGCATTGAAGCTTTAAATTCTATGGCTATGGAAGAGTGTAAAACAAAATATATTGCAATGAACATAGCCGAATCATTCGTTGACTATTGGCATATTCAAAATGAAAAAATCAAAGTCTTCGATTCCAGACTGGGAGGTCTGGGATATTTGGTATCTCTAGAAGAGAGATACTCTACTAGAGGTCAATAATAACTCTAAATAAAAAGGACAACGTAGAAGTGTCTAAAATAGAAATGAACGTTTCGCCCGACGTTAAAAGGGCAATGACCAGCTTTAAGACAGCAATGAATAAGAAATACGGTGAAGGTGGCGATATCTTCTCCAATGGGGAGTATCAGGTTTTTGAGTCTATTTCTTCTGGCTCTGCTATTCTTGATGGTCTTCTTGGCAATGGAGGATGGGTCAGAGGTCGTATTCACGAGATCTTTGGGGCATCCGGTTCTGGCAAATCTACCATTGTATCTTTGACTTGTGCAAATGCACGTCGACAATATCCCGACAAATATATCTTGTACGTTGACGCCGAACAGGCACAAAACTTCAACTATATGCGAAAGCTTGGCCTTGACTGCGAAAATGACGAAGGCGTTGTGTTCCTTCAGATGCAAGAAGCTGAAAATGTTTTCGAAGTTATTGATGGCGCGGTCGCTACCGGCGCCTTTAGTTTAGTTATTGTTGATAGCGTTCCAGCGCTGATGACTAAACGTGAATTAAATGGCGATTATGATAAAGAGACGATGGCCGAGAAAGCCCGATTCTTGTCCAAGGCCCTGCCAAAGCTTTTAGAGTCTCTGAAGAAAGCTAATACCACTCTGATCTTTGTGAATCAGGTGAGGGACAAGATGGACCTTTGGGGTGGGCAAACCACTCCAGGTAATGTATATAAATCAACTACTTAAGTGATTATATCTGCCGTTCATAGCGGAAACGTTATGAATTATAATAGCGGAATTAAGCGAGAAAATCCTCCCTCTTAGATAGGACAACTCGAACCGAAGGCTGGTCTAACGGCCCAGTCAGGGGCAACGCATAGAAGCTGAAACTAATAATAGAATATAATGCTTCCACGAGGCCGCTACACCTAAGTCCTTTGGATATGGTGAAAAAGTATGCTGAACTGCATTGTAATGATGCAGAAGCAGAGATAAAAAGCTCTGCGATAACAAAATGGGAAAAGCCATTCCCTTCTATTGCTCAAGCCGTGTCAAAGTCAATTCGACTCCATCAATGAGAATCAAGAATTCAGCCGGTGATGGATTCATTGGCCAAACCGTGGACTTTACTATAATTAAGAATAAAGTCGGTAGTCCTTTTGGTGTTGGTGAATCTAACCTTTATTTTGGTGTAGGTTTCAATAGGGTTGAAGAACTTATTGATGCTGCTATTGCTAAAGATGTTTTTGAAAAGGGCGGCGCTTGGTATACATTACCTTATTGTACTCCTGATGGTGAAGTTCTTAAATTCCAAGGCAAGACTGGTCTTAAGTCTTATTATGAAGCTAATCCTTCTGAATTGGATAAACTTCAGGAACTTGTTAACAATGCAGGGCATGACGATGATGGTATTCAAGTAGTCGGTGCGCCCGGAACTGTTGAGGATGGATACTAATGTTTTTTTATCAAGTATGGATGACCGGTAATTTTATGATGTGCAAACTTGCAAAATTCTTTGGTGTTAAGAGTCACACGGAAAAGGTAAAACGGTTTATGACTATTGCTGGCCAAACCGTTAATGAGAAGGCTACCATTCCTTCTTCCGCCGATTCTCTCCTTCGTGTACAATTGACTCTCGAAGAAACCATCGAAATGGCCGAAGCTATTTTGTCTAATGAAGCTGAAAATAATAATAAAGCAAAAGATGTCCTGGACACTTTAAATGTCGGCCTGAAGAAACTGAAAGATGTTTCTCATGAATTGAAAGATAAAGATCTCGATATTGATTTGATTGGCGTCTATGATGCTATTGTTGATATCGACTATGTTAATACTGGTGCTGCCATTACATTTGGTTTGGATCTTGAAGCTGGATTTGATGAAGTTCATGCTTCTAATATGTCTAAATTTGTTGATGGCAAGGCTGTTAAAAATGAACTCGGAAAGGTTATCAAAGGCCCTCATTATTGGGCGCCGGATTTAACTAAGTGTATTAAGTAACCACTCCAATAAGAAAGGACTATTGATGGAATTTGTGTCCACTCCCGAAAATCCAAATGGCGATATTAAACCCGAAGATGTCGGGATGTATACGAATCTGCATGCTCATAGTATCTATAGTCCTTTGGATGGATTTGGTAAGCTTGAAGAGTATTGTGAACGTGTTAAGGCTCTTGGAATGAAGGGTTTGTGTTTGTCTGAACATGGCAATATGATTGGCCATCATGAGCAAGCTAAAATTTGCGCTAAGCATGGTATTAAGCCAATTTTTGCTAATGAAGGATACATGACTCTTCATTCTGGCTCTATTAAGGAAAAGATAGAAGGCTATAAAGCTAACTATCATATTCTGCTTATCGCTATTAATGAGCAGGGCTATCGTAACCTTATGAAAGCTACCTCTATTGCCTGGACTCGTTACAAATACTATAAGCCGCGTTTTGATTTAGCTCTTCTTGAAGAGTGCAATGAAGGCTTGATTTGTACGTCTGCTTGTTTGGGCGGACCTATTAACCAGCTGTATTTGGATGGCAAACCGGAAGAAGCCGAACAGATTGCATTAAAGCTGAAGGAGATTTTTGGTGACAGATTCTATTTGGAGAAAACTTATACCGGCCTTGAAGAGCAGGATATTGCCAATAAGAATTTGGTTGAAATCTCCAAGAAGCATAATATTCCTATGGTTATCACATGTGATAGCCACTATGTATATCCTTGGCAATCTGATAGCCATGCTAAATTAGTTATGGTTAATACTGGCGGTCAAATCAATAAGGCGGTAAAAGCTGCCGGCCTGACTGACTCGAGCAAAGAAGATGCCGACGTTGATAGCAACTCTATGTTCTATCAGCCTAGCCAGTATTATGTTAAGCCGCATCATGTATTGGTTGAAGAGTATTACTCTCATCCTGAAGATGCAGAGGCTTTTGCAAATACAAATAAAATTGCAGAGATGTGTAATGTAACCTTGCCTAAGAATGAGGATATTATCTTCCCTGCTCCTTATGCTGACCCTGACTCTGTATTGAGAGGCAGAGCCATGCAATGGTATTCTGAATATTCTAAAAAGCTTTCTGACGAACAGAAGAAGGTTTATTTCGATAGACTTGAAGAAGAGCTTGATATGTACTCTAAGATGGGTTTCAGTTCTTATCCTTTGGTCTTGCAAGAGATTCTTGATGAGGCTAAAGCTAAAGGTATTATGATTGGTCCTGGTCGTGGGTGTCTATTTGAGGGGACTAAGGCTCTAATCAATAGGGCCGGCGCCATTTATTATTGTCCGATTGAATTTGTCAAAGTCGGAGATATGGTTTGGACCCATAATAACCGATGGAAGTCTGTGTATCATACTACCAAACATATTGTAGATTATAGGGAAATGATTACCCTTGAAACTGAATATGGTATGATGCATTTAACAGAAGACCATAAAGTTAAAACTAAAAAACATGGATTCATTCCCGCTATCGAATTGGACAAGCAAATACACACACTAGATAGGGGAACTTTACCTGACGATATTTTGTCTAAGGTTGAAGATTACAAAATGGATTCAATAGACAATTTTGAGTTGTCTAGCTTCTATAATGAAGATGAACCGGTAAGGGTATATGACCTTATGGTTGACGAGGATTGTTCTTTTAGGACTAATGTTTGTATGGTTCACAATAGCGCCGCGGGCTCATTGCTCTCCTATGCTTTAGGTATTACCGCTATTGATCCTATCCCATACGGGCTAATGTTCAGCCGTTACCTTAATGCCGGACGCGCAAAATTGCCGGTTATCGAAATTAAAGGCTACCCGTTAAAAGAGTGGCTTACTACAGAAAGAAAATAAAAAATGTCTTTACCATACCTTCAAAACGAACTACTCCCAAAACTGAATAACGCAAATTTTGCATGCTATTCTACTTATACCAATTTGCCGGTAAAAGAGAAATATGAATTCCTCAAGGAAGTTGTCAAGTCCGGTTTTGACCACAATTGGATGTCCTTCATGGACACATTGCACATCTCTTGCAATGAAGACGATTTGCTTTTGAGTTGCGTGCCGGAATGCGTAAATCCTGTAGTCTATTTCTCGCATCGTAAAGACGGCCGTATGGGTCTTGATGAAGTTACCAACGTTTATGGCCTATTGGCGCGAATCCTCGAAATGGAAGACGGCGAGAAACGTTTGGATTCTTTGATCATTGACGATCGCCTGAATGCAGGGCCTATTTGGTATATGCATCAGGATGACACACTACTTGAGCTTGCAACAATTCTGCACTTCATGATTGTGTCAAACGCTTCCTATATACGAATTGAAGGTAGTAAAGAGTAAGGATCTGATGTAGAATGTATCTGTAGCAACAGATATATTTTTCTACAAGAAAGGATTTCTTATGCCAGAAACCAGTTCTCCTACGGGCTTTTCAGTTCCGCAATGGACTAATGGCTCAGGACAAGAAGCACTCCCGTTTGGAAATGGTGTCTCTAGACGGGTAACTACAGAAGATGATATTAGTGTTCGAGATATTAACGATATGCGTCGTGTTATTGAGGCACTGATGATTCATACACATACACACCAAGATAATGTTGGAGGTGGCTGCTGATGGCCCTTAGCTTTTTTGAAATCAACAATACGATGACGGTTGCCGAGGGTAACTATGAAAAGGCTCTGGAAGTTCTTGAAGCTTCCGAAAAGGGTTCATTGGAACGGGCGGAAAAGATTTTCTATTTCGCCTCTAATATCGAGGATGATGATTACTCTCTCTATGCCTATAACACTCTGAAGGGTATTATTGATGCCGAACTAGAAGTAGTTGAGAAGGAATCGGAACAGTACCCATTGTTACGTTTCTCCCGCTTCTATTGTGAGAAGTATGCACTTCCTCGTACTGATGCAGATTTGGCAAGCCTTGATATTCGAGGTTTACGCGAATTTGTAGACCACCTCTATCAGTGCTATACTGCCCTTGATGGAATTCAGGAATCTGATTTTAAATATCTGAAATTCCAATTTGCATTTGACTATGAAACCGATTGGTTGTGGTTATATACAAAAGAGCTTTACGAAAAGATCAAAGTCTACAAAACCAGATTTGGTTACAATGACTATATCATGGGCTTCTTCGACGAGGATGATTCTGCCCGTAAAGCAATTCCATCTCAAGTGCAAGCTTATTTTAGAGACAACCCAGTGAAGGACTAAAGATGTATATTCTTAGTGTTGTGTTCAGTAATCATTGCGATTTGGATTGTTCTTATTGCTGTATACAGTCTAAGAATGAATCTCCAGTATTGGCTGATTTAAATCAAATTAAAGACTTCATTAGGAAGTATGCTAAGGTAGGTTCCATCGTCGAGTTTTACGGCGGTGAGCCTACCCTCCATAAAAAAGAACTGTTTGACATTATTGATTTTTGCAGTTCTCTTGATATGGGCATTCGTACCAGATTGTACACTAATGGATTATTTAAAGACTGGACGGAGGAAGAAGTCCTTTCTCTGTCTTATATTTTAGATGAAGTTCTTATTTCTCTTGATGGTTCTACTTTTGAAGAGAATAAGCAACGTTTTGAAAGTCAGGCTCAGTTTGAAGCTGTTCTGAATAATATTAGAGCAATGCGAAAATCAGATGAGCTTGATATTACTTTGAGTTCTGTTCTGTATGGTCGGGCTAAATTTGAGAATATGTTTGATAATTACAAATTCTTCTCGACGCTTGGTGTCGATACGTTTAGTTACGAGCCGGTAACAATATATAGAACAGACAAAGCTGTTATCATCCCTAGAGATTTCTTTGGTGCTTTATTTAAAGGCATTATGGAGATTTCTAGGGATATTTATATTTCCGGAGAAGATAAGTCTCTGTTTGTAGCGAAAGAGCTATTGGCTGCATCTTGGTATCATCAAGGCGATAAGGATTTATGCTCAAAGAACGTAAGGGCTATTTCGCCGCGCGGTAACATTTATATGTGCCGTGATCATGCAGCAAACGAAGAAGAGATGTTCTATTCTCCAAAGGTTATTCAATTCTTCAATAAGAATAACCTAAAATCTGACAATGAGTCTTTTCCTATAGTTGAACAAAACGAGAAAGACTTAACCCATTGTCCAGTTAAGAATATACAGTATAGACAGGCAGGTGTTGAAAACGATCTGTATTGGCTATCTGATTCATGGCAAGATTTTGTAGTAAAACCTATGTACTCTACAATCGTTGCCGTAAATTCTCAGGCTGATAATCTGTCTGAGATAATTGATTATTTTTATCCTAAAGTTGATGAGCTATTAAAAATAGCTATTGAGCAGGAAGAAGTTGAGAGAGAAGACTGATGGTTTTAGTACGAAAAGCAACAGAAGCCGATTTTGAATGGCTTGTGGAATGTTCCAATAAAGACTGGGTTATCAATGATTATAGCGGGACATTTGAGGACTGGTTGAAGGAGTTTGGTATCCGTGAGGAAGAGCTGCATAAGTGTTATAACTTTGACTGGTTTAAACGGTACATCTATCCAAAGGCGCCGCAAGACCTATATGTCGTCAACAACGGACAAAAAGATGTTGGCTTTTTCTGTCAGGACTTAGACCGAACAAATTCTATTATTGGCGGTACTATATTTCTCCATCCTCGCTCATGCAAAATGTCTATCCTTAAAGCTATCAAGGCAATTTGCATTCGGGCTTGTTTAATCCAAGATGAATTCGATGCGTGTGAAGTAAACACATGGACTCCACTTATCGTTTCTACTGCCCAATCCGTCGTTCCTTGCTTAAAAGAGAGCATGATTGCTGAAGAGTATCGTATTCTTTATGGTGAAACGAGGGACTTCCCTACTAAGGAAGATGTTATTAAGAAGTATAATGTTACAGATATCGACAAGGATAACTGTTTTGTTTTTGATGAGGTAAGAAGATATGGAGCTTGAGTTTAAAAAGGGCCCGGGCGGGTCGTTTGGTTATTACATTGACGGTTTGATCCAATGGGCAACTGGCCGGGATTATTTCAAATATCCCCGAATGTTCCATAAAGTATACCAAAGAATGTTCCCTGATAATAAGGCTCCGGAAGAATGGAACAATATCCTTGTTATTGGCGGTGGTGATTTCCAGTTAATCAGCGAATGTACATTCCTGTCCTATGATAACCGCATTACAATTGTGGACCCAGGCATTACGGAATACTTTACCAAGTTTAAGCCTCATCATACTGCTGCTGCTAACCAATTTAAAAAGCAATATGCAGCCATGACCGGCAAGGCATTTTTAACTATCGTAGAGAAAGACATTCAAACCTTCTTGGCTGAGCATAACGAACAATCTGAGACTTATGACCTAATTGTTTGTGATTTGACTGATGAACTTGCTCTTGACCCTACGAATATTTATTCTACCCAGGTCTATGAAAAACTTCTTCGTCCCGGCGGCATTATGGTTGGCTATGGTGGCCTATCTACTAAGAGCTTCTTTGAGGAGTTCCCATTGTTAACTATGGACATTACTGAGCTTCATGTTATTGCCGAAAAATTCCAAAGTTGGAATGGCGATACTGGCGTATTTTATGGCCTGGCAAAAGCGGGTTTAGCCGAATGATAAAGGAATTAGAAAATGAAAGACTCACCTATATACATGCTTAGAGGCGTTTACGCGGATATCAAATATTCGAATCTTGGGCGCTATGGTTATTTCGGCAATGTGAATGAAAAGCCCGGTGATTTCGGCATGAAGATTGCCCAAGAGCTTGCCGAAGGCTATGAAGTCTGCGAAGAGGGCTTGAATGCCTTATGCGGCATTTGGATTCCTGGTAAGTCCGGGGAACTGAAAGGTCATCCTTATGGGTATGAACCTCCCGGCACCCTGAGCTTTCTGATTCCTTTGTTCCAATCTTCTTTAAAATACAATGGGGAACACTATGAGTCGAAAGCGACTGAACTCTGTTTTGAAATCAATCGCGGTACTGATTTTGAACATCTTGGCGGCGCTGGTATTTATGCCTTTATTGTTACTTGTCCTCCTGATAGGAGCTATAATTCAAGCTTCTTGAAGCCAACTATGAGCTATACAGAAGTAATTGAAGGTAGCTTCATTTATGCGGATAGTTGTGATTCTGGGCATATCCGTATTCCCGATTTCAAATTGTTTAAGAATACTGGACTGTTAGATACTATCGTAGAAACTATCGGTATGTATCCTAATAGTATGGATAAACTTTCTGGTGTTTGGAATACTAATTTCTTGTATGCCGCGGGCCTTGTTAATCCTAAGGCACACAGAACTCCATTAGCCCATCTTACTATGGTCGGACTTGAATTGCAGATTGAACAATACAACAAAGATAACGATTATATTGTTGCCGGCGTTGAAGTTGAGGAATTTGAAGACTGTGTAGTCTCTGAGCATACTGACACAATTAACTTTGACACCAGACGTATTCGCCTGTTTGTTCCGGTCAGTCCAGTTCAAGATGGAAGCTATGTTAAATTTGGTGACAAGGTGATCCCACTTGTGTCGGCGGAACCGGTTGCTTTTGATTGTACTAAACCTCATTCTGCGGAAATCAAAGGTCAAATGAAGGCCCTGATTATTGATTTGCTTCCAAAAGAATCAAGTATTGAGGATAGAATCGCCTATATGGTTCAACCATTGGCATATTACATGGGCAAAGAAAATGGCTGAGCATAAAAACTTAAGAGAGTTAGTTCTTTCTTATTCTGATACCGATTGGTTCAAAGAGCATAAAGCAAATATTATGTTCGAATTGAATCATTGTGAATTGCATCATATCGATTCGTATTATTTGAATCTGTATAATGCGAGTGTTAGAAATATTGAGGATAATGAGGCTAATTCTTCTATTGCTTATCTACTCGGAATCGTAACAACCCCGCCGACCGGTAAGGTTCATACTGTTGGTGGCGGCTTCCCGGATTAAAATAGTCCCTTTGTCAAGAAATTGACAACAGAAAACTCTGTGAAAACGGTGAAACTCTCTAGAAGACAATACCGTGCGAAACTTTGCGAAAGCGAAGGACGTGTAACGACTATTATGTAGGGCCAAGTGGTTCGAAGCGCAGAGCACCTAAATCCTCATGGACATGGTGATGAGATAGTCTGGTCTCTATGGCGACATAGAGCTGGTTTTGTACCGGGTATAGATTAACGACCTATACTGAACATAAACGATTGATTCCGACGTAGAGAAAGAACGTCGGCCTGAAGTTTTCGAAATGCTCAAGGAGAAGTATGGTGATGGATTTGCTCATTTGGGCACCTTAACATACACCGGCGGCAAAAAGGCCTTTAAAGACGCTGCACGTATTCATGGTATGGGCTTTGAAAAGGCCAATAAGATATCCGGCATGATGCCGGAGCTTGATTGCCCTCCACTTGATGTATTGCTTAAAGAGGACGATTCCATTAAGGCATTATATGACTCAGACCCTGAAGTAAAAGAGGTCTGGGATGATGCAATTAGTCTTAGTGACTGTTTGGCGGCCACTGGTCTTCATGCCTGTTTCATAGCAGATACAAAGGTTTATATAAAAACATCTGAAAATGATGCCCCTCGACTTATGAATATTCAGGATGTTAAGCCTGGATATTATGCCTTAACCCATATGTTAAGATGGAAAGAGGTAGTTGAGATTCAAGTCAACAAGGTCCGAAAAGAAGACCTTTTGCACATATCTTACCAATGTTCTAAGTATGACGATTTTAACCATTTTGTTTGTACCTCGAATCACCCGATTGGGCTCATTGATCCAATTGAACCGCAAGGTAATGGCGAATTTAAAGGGCAATTGATATGGTCAGAGGCAAAGTCTATTGTTGCAGGGTATGGTGTGATAGGCATCAACGACAAGGAAGATTTAAGATATGCAAGAAAAGTTCTTGATGTATCCAAAGCCTTTGCTAAAGATCTTGACTCAGAGGTTGATGTATATAACTTTACCGTATTAGATGACTCTTCTTATATTGCTAATGGCGTAGTTGTTCATAACTGTGGCGTTGCATTGTCTGACCGTCCTCTATGGGAAGATGTGCCACTCTGGGATAGTAAGGGCTCCCCTGCTATTCAATGGGAGGGCAATAAGATTGAAGAAACGTCAAATGTCGTGAAGCTAGATATCTGGCGTCCATAGTGGGAACATTATGGATTATCACACCGGAATTAAGCGAGAAGGCTGTGATGCTAACTCGAGACCGAAGGCTAGATTTAAAAATTTAGTCAGGCGCAGAGCATAGGGATTGAACCTATTTAAATAGAATATAATATCCCCACGAGGCCGGTGCAACCAGAACGGTTGAAAAAGTATGCCAAACCAGATTAAAAAGAAGTCTGGACGGTTGGGATAAAAAGCCCACCCTTGTATTGATTATACAAAATTTTGAGACATCCTTGGGTTAAAGACGCTTACAGTTCTTAACTTTGCAAGAGAGCTGATTAAGAAGCGTCACGGCATTGATATTGATTGGTATAATTTACCAATGGACAACGAGGCAGCGTATAAGGTTCTTTGGAATGAAAGGAACTATGGTATCTTTCAATTTGAAGAGGCAGGTATGTCTGGATTTGTTAATGCCTGTAAACCCAAAACGATTCATGATATTGCAGTAATTGTTAGTACATATCGCCCTAAAGCGGTCTGGGGCCCTAATTGGAAACAGTTAGGTTAAAATCGGGTGAACTCAGGGAAACCTAAGTCTTAATTTAAGATAAGGCAATCCTGAGCCAAGCTTATGGTACACCATAAGAAGGTGCAGAGACTACTGGAGAACTATAGTGTTCTTAATTACCAGATACAGCGCCCGACACCTAAGTCATTTGATATGGTGATGAGATAGTCCAATCCTGATAGAAATACCAGATACCGTTGTATTGCATTTCTGGGACCGCTTAATATCCCCGGATTGGTACAACGAATTATAGGAAAGATTTCAGGAGAGCTTCCTCCAACGAAATTTAGATTTCCTAAGTATGACCACATTTTTAGTAACGCACATAACGAATTGATTTTTCAGGAAGGTTCTAAGAGGGACGTTTAAAGTAGAAATACTTTTTATTATTACTGGCCAATATCGGTGAAGGGATTTTGCTTTTATCCTAATACCGAGATAACTTCGCATTTAAATGACGCGGAGCATCGTAGAGCATAGAATCTGAAACTCCAATGGAGAATATAATGATTCCACGAGTGGCCGGCACCTAAGTTGATTTTCAATATGGTGAAAATGTATGCCGAACTATATCGAGAGCAAAAGTAGATATAGAGCCAAAGGATAAAAAGCCTTTGGGATAACAAATTGTCCTCCGATTATCAAAAGAAATGTGCGGCTTCTCTGATATTAAAGCTGATGTTTTAAGAAAGGCTGTTGGTAATTTTAATTGCCCCCTGCTTCAGTAATGATGCAGTGTGTATCGAGCAAAATCGGTGAAGGCTGAGATGCTAATACCGAGGTAAGTTTACAGGAACTGTAAACCACCGTAGAGCGTAGAGATTGAAAAGATATAATATCTCCAAGAGTGTTCGACATCCCAATGGGATGAAAATGTACGCCGAACTTATACGAATATGGAGTATAAGAACTGCCGGATAAAAAGCCGGCGGGATAACATAATTGAAAAAAGATGCAGCCAAACTGGCATCACTCAGAGAGGACTTCATCAATGGTGCAGTGGCCAATGGTGAAGATAAACAAGAAGTAGCGCAATTCTGGGAAGAGCTCCTGGAGTTTGCGAGGTATGCGTCATTGGCGCCTTTGTATAGAAATATACAAATGATAATCCCGTTAATTGCTGGAACCCGTTTAGGGAATCAGCAGCCACGTCTACGGACAGGTTCAACGACTAGCTGAAAAGCGTAAGGCATAAGCTTATGATGTCTGAAAATGGGAATTCTACAGTGGATTTATTCCTCTATGTAGACACCTTATTGGTGCCTTACCGGATAATGCCGGAGGATATGATATAGTCTGAACTTCTATGGAAACATAGAGCAGTTATTAATAACGGACCTCAACTTGCGAATGAGGTTGAACATATTTGTTAATGCTTTGAATAATGCGAGGCGTCTAGTATAGTAATATATTAGATTATCAGTGGGCAAAATCGGTGAAAGGATTTGCCTTGTGTTCCTAATACCGAGATAAGTTTAAGGTTAACATCTTAAACCATTGTAGAGCATAGGCGGTGAAACTCGTTAGAGAATATAATCCGCCCAAGAGTGTCCGCCTTCCCTATGGGAAGAAAATATATGCCGAACTATGGAGAGTGTAAAGTATCCATAGAGCTAGAGGATAAAAAGCCTCTAGGGTAACAATTGTCGCATGCGTACTCCTATGGTCATTTGACTTACTACACTGCATGGCTTAAAGCCAATTATCCGGAAGAGTTTTATTGCTCTATTATTACTTGTGAAACTGATCCTCCTATGAAGAAAACCTATATGGAAGATGCTGTTTCTAAAGGTATTAATATCTTGCCGCCCGACCTGAATGAATCTGTTGGTACTTTTGGTCTTAATCGTAACAATGATATTATTTATGGTTTGTCTGGTATTCGTGGGATTGGTGATGGTGCTGTTAGTAAATTGATTGAACTTAGACCTTATAGTAGTTTTGGGGATTTTCTTCTTAGAACTTATTTGTTGACTACTAATATCAATAAGAAGGTTTGTGATAGTTTAATCCTTTCCGGCGCGGTCGATTCTTTTGGATATAAACGAAGTGTACTTATTCGTTCGTACTCTAAGTTCATTCTTGATTTTGACCCTAAGGGCAGATTGAAGAAGGAATGCAGGGCAGCTAAAGGCTTAACTACTGAAGCTGAAGAGAGAATCAAGGAATTCTGCAAGCTGGAGCATACGTATTTCGTTGACCCATTGTTTAAGGAATTTACGCTTCTTGAAATCCTGGAATCAGAAAAAGAATTGATTGGTGTATACATTTCAGGTAACCCTATGGATGTTATTACCAAGGGTGTTAAGGATGTGCATCATGATTCTGCTTTTATTGAACGTGAAGTCGCTGAAGCCGGAGGTTATCATGGAGCCACTGTATGTCAGGTTTCTAAGGTTAGGGTTATTACCACTAAAAATGGTAAGCCTATGGCCTTTATTGAAGCTAAGGATATACATGGCAGGGATTATGCCTTAACTGCATTCTCCAACGTCTATGAGCCTAATAAAGAGCTGTTTGCTGTAGGGAAGTATCTGCAGTGCTTTATTACAGCTAAGCCTAGTTATAGAGGCACTGGTATTGACTGTATTATAAATTCTGTTTTGGATTTAACTGTTGATACTTCTAGCCCCGATGACGAGGCTGCGTCCGTCTTCGAAGAAATTACAGTCAATATGACTGGGATTCCGTCTCCTATTAAGTTTAGAACCGTTCTGAACAAAATTAGGGACAATAGATCTGATGACGATGAGGGCACGAAAGTGTTCATCACTATGGCCGACTTTGAACCGGAAGTTAGCCCTGGCGTCAAGATCAATAAAACAACTATACGGTTTGGCCCATTTTACATTAAGACTGCTGATATTGATGTTGTTCGTGATTTTAATGGGCTTAGAGATGTAACAATCTCTACAAGATAATATGTCGGGTCGGAAACGGCCCGGCTATTTTTATTAAAATAACATCGGAAAAAGAAAATGTCTGAACACCCACTCTCTTCTATTACTAAATCGCATATTGCAAATTGTTTGCGAACTGTGACCAATAAACAGGTCGGCCGATTCAGAACTGACAGCCTTTCAGCTAAAATCAGTCTTTATATTGATAATGAGGACGGCATTCGAAATGGTATTTTGACATTGGTTGCAAAAGAGCCTGCTACAAATATTATGCACGGCGTTACCTATCACTTTAAAGAACGTCATGTTGAAGAGAATATTTTGAAAGAGGGTGAGTTTAAATTAAAGTCAGACGCAATTGAATTGGTCGCCCATAAATGGTTTTCTGAATTTCAAGAAGCGGCCCGGAGAGCAAATAATGATAAAACAATTCTTCATCGACAGTCTTGAAAATATCAACATAAAGACAACCTTTTTCCCTGAAGATAAAGTAGACTTCAACGGCATTCCACTTGATGGTGAAGCCGTCCCTGCTAAAGGCATTAACCTGCATGTGTCTATTAAGAGGTCAATCCTTTTGGACTGCATTCAGGCAATGGCAAGCAATAAAGGCTCTATTTATGAGCTAACACCTTATGCTGATGTCTCTCTTAGTGAAATTGGGGAACCTGTTGGTGTGTCTATCCGCAGGGATGAGGATATGATGATTCGTTTGTATTATAAGTGCCGTATTGAAGTTGATGGTGTTTCTTATAATCATGAATTTGATATGCGTCCTTATATGCCTATGGATTTAATCCATTTTTTAACTGAGTTCAAATAATGAGATTTTTTAAAACAATAGAAGATAACATATTGGCCCCGCCGCCGTTAAAGGGAAGTCGTCTAAAAACGCTCTATCCTTCATCGGCATCTTGCCGTGATATTGAAGACCCTTCTAAAATCCACGGTGGTTGTTTAAGGGCAACATGGTATCGTTTGGCAGGGTACTCCGAGTCTGACCCATCTGGGGCTTATAGCCAGTATATCTTTGCTGCAGGTAAGATGTGGGAAGAATGGATTATTGAGCAATGTAAGCTCGGTGGTTTCTTCCTGATGAATAACCTGAAGTTCTCTATCCCTGAATATTATCTTTCCGGTGAAATCGATATTGCAATCAAGGACCCTGAAACAGGGGAAGTAATTATCGTAGAGTCTAAGACTTATAGCTCTGCTAATTATCAGGCCAAAGCTGAGTATTGCGGCATTGGAGGTAGAGTTCCTATGCCTAAGCATCAGAATGTAATGCAGGCTGCTTTGTATCTGCATTATTTCAATCCTCCAGAAAGAGGCGGAATCAATAGGGTTTTACTAACCTATTTTGATAGGGCTTGTGGAGGACCAGAGAACAATAGGGAATTCTGGGTAACATTAAGACCAGAAGGTGATAAGACCTATATCCATATTGATGGTGAAGACATTAAAGGTGTTCATCATTCTTATGATATGCCTGGTATTACCCTTGAGGGTGTATTTGAGCGGTATGAAGAGCAAATTAATTCTGCCCGTGACTACAAAGACATGCCGCCGCCGCCCGACTATGAACATGTCTATTCCAAAGAAAAGGTAATCCGACTTTGGAATGAAGGCGAAATCGCAAAAACTAAATACGAAAAATGGACAAGAAATCCAGATGCCAACCCAATCGGTGATTGGCAATGTGCATATTGCAACTACAGAACTATTTGTAAACAACAAAAAGAAGAACAAGGATACACATAATGTCTGAACAAAAACTACAACAAGAAATTCCACAAATCGAAGTCAAAGATTTCGCCGAAGCATCTAAGCGTTTTACCGAAGTGTATTTTGCACTTGGTAGTTTCCAAAGTGCACTTGGCCGTGCAAGCCATGCATTTGCAGAACAAGATGGCAAATGGATGTCTAACTTCCTGATTTGTGAGGCAATTCTGTCCATCCTTGAAGAAAAGAAATTGGTCACACGCGAAGAATTTGAAAAAGAAATGACCCGTCTTGGTCAAGAGCTGAAGGCACACCGTGACCGCCTGGAACAAGAAGCCGAACAGTCTGCTGCAGAACAAGCAGAGAAACTTGCCGATTCCGCCGAAGCAGCAGTAAAAGCTGCAGAAGAAAAAGCCAAAGAACAATAATTATAAAGGCGAGATATGTCTTACAGAAAAATAAGTGATTTCGAAAGTCAGCTTGATAGCATTCGAATGTTTTTGCCTGCATATCTGCATGAGCATGGTCTCAATGTAGAGAATGGCAAAAAGATTTGTTGCTTGAATCCTGAACATAATGACCATCACCCGTCAATGTCCATGTTTATGGCGGAACAGGGTTATCCTCTTGTGAAGTGTATGAGCTGTGGGTCTACAATGGACATCTTCAATGCAGCTCATGTGCTGGAAGATAAACCCATGTCTGGCCCCGGATTTGTCGACAACACCGTTGCATATCTCGCCGATAAATATGGCATTGAGCTTGTATATCGTAAACTCTCTGAGGATGAGGTATATGAGCTTAACATGTATCAGACCTATGAAGCTGCCTCGAACTATATTGTCTCTCGAACTGATTTGAATGAAAAGCAGATGGGGGAAATGGAGAAGCGGGGATTCAGTGCTGAATTCATGAAGAAATACCGGATTGGCGTATGTAATGATGTTGCCGATTTGCGCAAGTATTTGAATAACCTTGGTTTTAAAAATACATTTATCGACGAAGTTGATTTGTGTAACCCGATGTTGTTCAATCCTTCGAATTTTATCTATACCATTTGTGATGAGTTTGGTCGTCCTGTTGGGTTCCAAGCCCGTAATCTGAACTATGATGGTGTATTCAATGAGGATGGGAAACTGGTTAACGGCCCTAAATTCATTGGAACTAAAAACGGTGTTAAGAAGAACATCTACAAGAAGAATGAGCGACTTTATCTATTGGATAAGGCCCGTAAAACAACTGATTCCATTTTTATTGTAGAGGGCAATTCTGATGCCTTAAGTCTGCATAACCACGGTATGACTAATGCCGTTGGTATTTGCGGCCTTGATTTCTCTGAGGCCCATTTAAATACATTGCGCCGGAATGGCTTGTATAATATTACAATCTGTCTGGACAATGACGCAGCTGGTAGACAGAAAGCGATAGATATGCTTGATAAAGTCGTGGCTAAAACCCATGATATCAAGTTTGCTTTTGTATTCTTGCCTGATGAATATGAAAATGGAGTCAGGGTTAAGATTGACCCTGATGAATTCGTCCGTAAATATGGAATCGAAAAATTTAAAGAGATTCCAAAGGTTTCGTCCTTCTCTTGGAGATTATCCCTATTCGAAGATGATGATATGGACCCTGCAGACATCTGCGAAAAGATGGTTCCTATTATTACAAGCGAGCCTAGCTCTATTCGTAGGGAAAAGATGATTTCCGAATTGTCTGTGTTTACCGGCTATAGTGATAGAATCATTCGTGATGAGGTAAACAAGTCTGAGCGTGAAAAGGATCGTAGAAGTCAAGATTCTAAAAGAGCCATTATTGACAAGCTGATTAAAGACTTGAATAGTGACTCGAGTAATGACTCTGAACTTTTACTCAGTGAAGCCCTGTCTAATATAGGGCAGATTAACCAGATGAACAATACGGACATTATGGATACGTCTGCCCGCGTTAATAATATCTTGGGGATCAAGGAATATCAGGAAGACCCTAGTAGTGGCAAATATACAGATTGGGGCGGCGATATGCCTATCCTATCTGCCACTACTGATGGCGATATCCAGGAAAAAGTCATCTTTATTGGTGGCTCTTCTAACTCTGGTAAAACCTCATGGCAGGTCAACTTGTCATGGCGCATTGCGGAGAATAATCCACATGCTATGGTTATCTTCCTTTCCATTGACGATAGTGCTAAAGAGCTATTGCCGAGATTTATTTGTTATGATGCGGCAAAACGAGCAAGAGATAATGGCAATATGGACATTTTTGATGCTATCAACATTAACAAATTCGCTAAACCGGAATTGTATAAAGATAGCCGAGAATATCCTATGCTTCTTGAAGAGCGGGAATTGTTTTTCCGTAAATTCTTAAGCTATGCCAGAGAAGACAGATTCATTATCTACGATAGTGTTGATGGTCGCTCATTGGCGTTCATTAAGACACTGATGGCTAATTACCGGGATAAATATCCTGGTCGCCACATCTACTTCTTCATTGATAACTTCCACTTGATTCAGGTCCCAACTGAGAGGTCCGGACGTGAGAAATTCCAACATATCTCACATGAACTGAAGGCATATTCTGTAGAGTATGGTTTGACTGTTGTTTCAACCGTAGAGTATACGAAGATGCCGCCGGATGTTCGCCCACACAATAACAACATTGCCGAATCTAACAGCCTTGTGTATGACAGTAATCTGATTATGCACGGTTGGAATGAGTTGCATGGTCTGCGCGAGAATGCAGTCGCTTATCATATTGATTATAGCGAAGATGAATCTCGTCGTAGAAAACCTCTTGTTATCTGGAGCATTGGTAAGAATAAAGTTGCATCCTTTAAGGGTGATATTCCAACTAGATTCTGGCCTGAGAAGGCTTACTTTGAAGAGATGACTCCTCGTGAGTTTGATGCACTGATTCAGCAAAATACTGCTGCTAAACAGGGTATCGGTCAAAATGTTCAACAATGAGATAGAAGAGCTTGTCTTAAAGGAGGAGGTTGAGATACCTCTTCATGATAGAAGGACTAGGGCTGATGCTCCTTATATGGAGCTTAATGCTAATATGTTTAAATTGTATACCCAATGCAGGAATAAGATTGACGCGCCGGATACAGTTTATCGTAGTCTAAATCAAATCATTTCTTTTGAAGGTCTTTCTTCTGATGATGAAAATCTCAGTGAGAAAGAGCGGGCCGCCCTGGCTTTATATGAAGCAATTAAGATCTATATGTCTGATTTGAATGGGCCTAGCAATGCCCCAATTCTCTATTTTGAGCGCAAAATTAGGAAGATACTCCCAGCTGGAGATGAAAATATGGAGTCGTATAAAGCGGCACTAAGAAGATTCTTAACCGAGTCTTTGGATATAATCTCTGATAGGGTGTATAACTCTAAGGGCGCTATTAATGACGAGCTTATATTTTGGTCCTATGGCAGAAAGCCAAGAAAGACGTTTCATACGTCGATAGACCTTATCCTATTGATGGAAGATGGAATTGAGGTTTTTTTAATTAGTCCTTTTCATCAAGATGATAAAAACAACCCGATGTATGCATATAACAATCCAAGAAACATGGCAGTTGTAAAGCATATAGAAGATATAGGGATTAAGGTTAATACTTTGCATGATATTCGGATTCCATTTGGTTGGACACCTAATATCAATACAGGAGTGACCAAGCGACCTGAGTTTACTCAAGGGCCGCTAAAAGAAATAGCTATCAGATTTATGAACTCTGACTCTACTTCCGGAGGTAATCCGGGAAAATGTTCTGCTTGCCCAAATCATAATTATTGCGGAATACAAAAGATGATACCTGACAATTTCTAAGGATTGAGACATGACAGTTCGTTCTATAAAGAGTAAGAAAAGAAAAGCCAAAATTGCACTAGATAAGGATGAATTGTCATTCCATAATCTAAAGCTTATTGGTGTTGGGTTTACTGCCGGTATCTTGCCAATGATACTGATGAAGATTAGCGGGGAAATTGCATTTGTTCCGTGGCCATTGATTTTTATGACTCCAGTGGTCTTCATTTTAGGCGTCTTCGCATTGGCTACATTTTTGCTTCTTGTTGAACATATTTATATACTATTCAGATGCAAGTGTAAGAAAGATTGCCCAGAAAAGGATTCCGATGAAGATAGTACATATGGCCCCTGAGAAAATGGGTTTTAATGTGGAAGGCAGCTTCGACCATCAGGTCGTTGTTGCCGTCCTCGAAGATGATGGTATTGAAGTTGCACTGATTGTAGATAAGGTTTATAACGCCTGCTATATCAATGAACTGATTGATAAACGTGCCATTTGGAAATTTGCCACTCATAACTTTAAGCGCGTTGATGATGATAAAGCGTTTGAGGCGTATCGTAAGTTCTTTTACGATAATGGACTCGGAAAGGTTCTAGATGGCATTGCTCATGGAGAATTGAGCTCTATTCAGGGTATTTGTTATGGCGGCCGATAATAGAGGCTCCAATGAACAGCGCATTATTTATGGCTATCTTTGCCAGCTTTATCCTACGTGTAATGTTATATACGAAGCTTGTCTTCCAGATGGGACGAGATATGACTGTTTCGTCAAAGAAATGGGAATAGTCGTAGAAACCGATGGGGCCCAGCATGCTGAATTTATTAAACATTTTCATAAAGACATTACAGGCTTTAAGTGGCAGCAGTTCAAGGACAAAAAGAAGGACAGAAAAGCAGAAGAGTCCGGCATTAAGCTAATTAGGATTCCTCAATCCGAATGTCCTAAAAGTAAAGAAGAGCTAAAGGCGATCATAGATTCAGTGCCTTATCCTGATGTTGAATACGATTTCAATTCTATAATGAAGAGTTCTGAAAATCCGGCCTTAGAGAAGGCAAGGGAGATCAGGGCAAAACGTTATCGAGAACAAAAACAAAAAGGTGTGGTTGATCGCAATGCCACAGAAAAATAAAAGATTAATTGCGGCGATGGATTAAGCTCCATAACCTTTTAGATTTAATTTTCATAAATTCTAAAGTCATAATGAAATTTCCTTTATAACCCGGGCCGACCAGGGCAGAGTCGGCAACTACGATTTAAGGATCGTTATAACACCATCCAAATTTCTGCGAAATTCGGGCAGCCTGATGCTGTAGGTGCCGGCCAGATCCCGTGGGCTCTGCTCCGGCACGGAAGCTTGCCTTCCGGTCTTTGTCACTTAAGAGTGATTATACTTAGACATTTGAATCTACGCTTTGGGTAGATTCAAATAAATGCATTTTAGCGCCTGCTAAAATGTAGAAGATGTGCGGTGCATCAGTTGTGATTGACAGCTGGGATAACCTTATAGTCTTCTGCCTTAAAATGGATTGAGGTCCGTTAATATTGTATTGCATTATTTTGGTAAAATAATGCGCCCGCCCGGCGCTGCCTGGCGGAGCTGATCACACGGCCGCGGACGCGCCCGGTGACGGAAGTTTTCCTTCCGGCCTTATATGAGCTGAGGCTCATTAATATCTTTATTTTTTCTAAAAGAAAAACTAGCTGTGGGAGTACATGCTATTCCCAACCTTCTACGAACTGAGGTTCGTTTCTGAGAAGATTCCAACACCGTGCTTCGCAGATGTTGGGCCCCCGTGCCCGGGGGTGACTGCAGATCCGGCATGCTGCCGGATCCGAGCGGACATTTTCGTCCGACCTTATTGCTTTGTTGCAATTAAGATGTTCCTACTATTATAATTACAAAAAGGAATAGCTAGTATGACAGGTACAGTATTTGGGAACGAATTGTTTCCTAAGACTTTATTCTTGGACCGCAGCCAGGGCGCTACGGTCCAGCGTTTTGATAATCCTAGATACAAAGTTATCTTGGATTTATTTACAATGCAGCTTGAAAAGATTTGGCGCCCTGAAGAAATTGATATGACTAATGATAGAACTAACTTTCCTTTGCTTACAAAGGCGGAGGAGCATATTGTTATTTCTAACATTAAGCGTCAGATCCTATTGGATTCTATTATGGGTCGTGCTCCTACTGCTGTGTTTAATCCGGCGGTTGCTGATCCTAGTCTTGAATGTGTGATTCAAACTTGGTCTTTGTTTGAATGTTTGGCTGAAGGAGCTGAAGTTCTTACCGACAAGGGATGGATTGATATTAAAGATGTAACTATGGAAACTATGGTTGCTCAATATCGTTCTACCAATAGAGGGTTGTATTGGACTCATCCTGAGAAGATTCATGTTTACGATAAGAACGAAGAACTGGTTCGTTTTAAATCTGCTAATGGTAATTTTGAGCAGTTCGTAACTAAGAACCATAGAATGCCTTTTGTGACCTATGACTCTTTTGGTTTTGAAGAGGCCGATAAGTTTGAGCCGCATGAGATGGTTGGTTTGCCATTGACCGGCACTGCTTTTGAAGATGAAGAATTCAGTGCTGATTTTGATGCGATTACAGCCGCTAAGGTGTATGCAACTGTCCTTGGATATCACCTTAAGACAGATGATGGTATTCCTGATGAACTTCATTTTTATGGAAAGAATAAGTATGCGGCCGATTTGTTGTCGAACTTAGCTAAACCTAGCTTTGTATTCGATGACCGTATTGAATTCCAATTAGATGGAGCAATTAAAGATGTCTATCATAATCGCCTTACTGATATACTGCCTCTTTCTTCGATGAGCTATCTTAAAGGTTATCAGCTTCTTGGTTTAATTAAAAATATGGCCGAAGCTTCTGGTAAAGATAACCTTTGGATTGAGCGTAAAGAAATTGTGGACGATATTCAGGCATTGCTCTTTATGTCTGGCATTCATTCTACATACAAAGAAGAGGATGGCGGCTATGTATTGTATATTAGCCATGACGATACTGTTCGTGGTGATTTTGTCGAAAAGACTTATGAGCAATATGAAGGTAAGGTTTACTGCTTAACAGTGCCAACCGGCGCGTTTGTCATTCGTTATAAAGGCATCCCGTCTATTACCGGCAACTGCCTGCATTCATTCTCATATACACATATTATCCAACAGTCTTTTGTTAATCCAAAAGAAACTTTGGATACTGTTATGGACATCCAAGAGATTGTCCAATGTAAAGATAGCATCTGCAAATATTATGATGATGCCATTCAAAAGGTTCAAGATTACTATGAAGGTAGATGTGAGCGTATTGAAGCTGTAAGGGCTTTGTGGCTTGCATTGCATACTGCAAATGCTTTGGAGTCTATCCGATTCCAAGTATCTTTTGCATGTAGTTTCATCTTTGGACAAATGGGCAAATTGCCCGGACTTGCGCGTATTATTAAACTCATCAATAGGGACGAAAATATTCACGTCGCAATCACAAACAACCTGCTAAGCATTCTTCCTGTCGATGATATCGACTTCCTTATGGTGTCTGAAGAAGAAGACGTCAAATGTGCAATTGAAGGAATATGGCGAGATGCCATTATGGAAGAGCTTGACTGGTGCAAGTACCTGTTCAAAGAAGGTGAAATTTTTGCCTTTAACCAAGCAATCCTTGAAGAGTATCTGCGCTATCTGGCAACTGCTAGATTGAAACGATACAACCTTCCGCCGCTGGAAGAGTTGTGTGGCCTGCAATCTGTAACTAAGAATCCTATTCCTTGGGTAACAGCTTGGAATGGTGAGGAAAAAGAACAAGTGGCACCACAAGAGGCGGAGAAAACAGATTATGAGCGCGGCATTATTGATAAGTCTCAAACCAATTATGGAGAGATTCTTGTTGCGTTTAACAAATTTAACCCGGAGAAAAATCAATGAAGGTTTTGATTTATTCCAAATCCAATTGCCCGCAATGTGTTCAGGCTACTGCCATTCTGGAGGGCCTGGGTACCAAATATATCGACAAGCATAAGCGATTCTATTTTGAAAAGACTTATGTTGATGCCGGTAAAACAGAAATGGAAGAACTGAAAAAACGATTCGAAGAAATGGGAAAACCTGAACCTCGTTCTGTTCCTCAAATCTTCATTGATCGTGATGATACAGGCTCTTATGAGCATGTAGAATTTAAAGACCTCCGTGCTAAAGTTGTAGAGCTTGTTAAGGCACTGAACTTGGAAGAGGCTTAATATGGGATTCAACGTTACCAAACGTAACGGTGACGTTGTCCCTTATAACCCTGAACGTATCAATTCCTTTCTTGGTTTTGTATGTGCAGGATTAGACAACGTTTCTGTTTCTGAAATTGCTGTCAATAGCAACATTATGTTTTACGATGGGATCACTACCGAAGAAATCAATGGGGCATTGTTAACCAGTGCTAACAATTTGATTGATGAAGAGCATCCTGATTATGCTATTGTTGCCGGCCGCATCTTGCTTTGTAATATGCGCAAATATGTTTATGGTGATTTTGAGCCTAAACATTTACATGAAATTATTAAACACAATACAGAGCTTGGTGTTTATGACAAGATTATTCTTGAGAAGTATTCTGAAGAAGAAATTGAATGGCTGAATAAACAAATAGACCACAATAGGGATATGATGTATTCTATCTCCGGCGCGGTTGAATGGGAAGCTAAATACTTAGCCAAGAATGCTAAAACCAAAGAATATTACGAGACTCCACAAGTTTCGTATATGGTTGCAGCTATGATGTACTTTATCAACGATAAAGGCGATGCTTATACAGATCGTCTAAGCTTTGTTAAAGAGCATTATGACAATATGTCTCTTGGCCGGGTAAATGTTCCCACTCCTCATATTGCAAATTTGAGGAAACCTACTCGTAGTTTTAGTTCATGTGTCCTGATTGAAACTGATGATTCTATCGATTCGATTGGCGAAGCGGCAACTGCTGCCCGTAAATATGCAACACTGGGCGCGGGCCTTGGTATTGGTTCATCCAAATTAAGAGAGCGCAATGCATCAATCAGAAATGGTGCTGCTGTAAACAGTGGAGCTCTTTATCATGCTAAATCTATCGAGTATAGTGCACTTTCTTGTAGCCAGGGTAAATGACTGCCCCTTTGTATAGTAATATACAATAGCAAACGTAATTAATTGCTGGGAACTCTCAACATACGAGACAATCAGCAGCCAAGGTTTCCTTTTATGGATTCAAGGTTCAACGACTAGCCGAGAGGCGTAGGACGCAAGCTTATGGCGTTCGAAATGTTACGCTCCGTTTAATACGGATGAAGATATAGTCTGAACTCTATAGTGATATAGAGCTGGGTATAATCCCGGGTGTCGATTTGCGAACGATACTGAACATATTTGGGCATCAGGAAGGGCTCATTGACATTCAACTGGTGGGGTCTACATCCAGACATCGAAGAAACTCTTCTTTATAAAAATAATATGAAGAAGGATTCTGAGTCTATGAAACATTCTGACCATTCTATATTCTTAAACGGCTTTATGCTTAAGGCCGCGGCGGAAAATAGGGATATTGGCCTGTTCTCCCCGCATATCTCCAAAGAGGTTTACGATGCTTTTTATTCTAGCTGTTCTGACTCTCATTTTTATGATGCTTACACCAGAGCCATGAATAAAGGCGAGGCTGTTGGTACTATTAATGCCCGACACCTTATGGACCTATTGGTGGAAGAAAGATTCGGCACTGGTCGAGTGTATGTAGGATTTGCGGATAATATTAACCGTCATTCTATGTACAATACGGACAGATATCCGATTAAACAATCTAATTTGTGTGCTGAGATTGTTCTTCCAACTCAAGGACTTACGCGAACTTATGACCCTGTAAGTAAGACATATAAGCAGGACGGATTGATTGCTCTGTGTAACTTGAGTGGTATTAACTTTGGGGCTTTTGATGACCCTAAAGATTTGGCTCGTGTAGCTTATGTAACTATGCGTGCTGTTGACAATTTGTTAGATTTCCAAGAGCATCCTTTCCCGGCGGCCGAGGAACATAATAGATTGTTTAGACCTATTGGTATTGGTATTACAGGTCTTGCATATTGGTTAGCTAAGAATGATAAGAAATATTCCAATTGCTATGAACTGTTAGACGAATGGATGCAATATTTCTCTTATGGAGTTATTAGTGCTTCTGTTAGCCTTGCTGAAGAGCGCGGTGCTTGTGATGCATACGCTGATACTCGATGGGCGGAAGGTAAACTTCCAAAAGATATGACTACTCCTATGTATGACTCTTTGTTTAATTATGAAGAGAAATTAGATTGGACTAGTCTCCGTGCTAGAATTGCTAAGTACGGTGTTAGAAATGCTTCTATGATTGCTATGTTCCCTGCTGAAACGAGTGCTAAGATTTCTGGTTCTGGTACTACCAATGGTATTGAGCCAATACGGGAATTGATTATTTCTAAGGGCGGCAAGAATAGACAGGCTAAATTCGTAGTGCCTGAATTGGCGCGGCTTAAAGATAAGTATGACCGCATTTGGGATCATACGTCTAATGAGGCGCTAATTAAAACTTATGCTGTTATTCAGAGATATACTGACCAAGCTATTTCTGTTAATACGTATTATAACAAACAGAATTATCCGAACAACAAGGTGCCCGCATCTGTTGTATCTTGGGACATTTATCTCCATTATCTATTGGGAGGTAAGACCATGTATTATAATAACAATTATGATGGTCAATCTTCCGACATTATGGAAGGCAATGTAACCGAAGTTCCTGATGATTCTCACACAGACGATGAAGACGATTGTGTAGCGTGTAAACTATAATGATTCGTAACGTTTCCCCTGGCGATATCGCCAAAATCCTAGCAGCACATCGAGCTGCTGAAAGAAGTAAAGCTATTGACGGACTGGGTTATTTGCGTTCAGTCCAAGATGACGAGCCTGTAGAAGTTATTCCAACCGAAACCTTTGAATGTGAAGACGATGAGCAAAAAGAGTTTGAAGAGTTTCTGAAGCTTATCGGTGCTATTACATTGGCTGGAATTCTTGATGAAGCAGAAAATAAAAAAGAAGTTCGCCGATCTAAAGCGAGTGTACTTCAAGCCCATCAGGAACACCTTGACGCTCGTAAATCTAAGCGTAAAGCTTCTGAGCTTATTCAAATGTTCCAAGCTCTTATCGGTTAAATAGTTTTATACGGCTACATTATTGCTAAGGATTAACATGCTAGTAAGATGCAGATACAAAATAGAAGAAGAAGGAGAAATACCTCCTTTGGACCATTGTGCCCTTATGTTTAATGAGGAGCAACAAGATGCAATACGTTCTGCTTTCGGCGCTATTAATGTAGATATCGAAGTAGATGATACATGGGGATTCTGCAAGATTGTAGCCGTAGAAGGACACCCTATTAAATAGGATTAAAAATGTCAAAAGAAACACTCTTAAAAGAATTAAGGGCCGCCATTTCTGATGATCCTAAATTTCATCTAGATGCTGTTCGCGTAATTTCTGAGGGGTATTCTATTCCGGCCCGAACTGCAGAAGAGGTATTAAGAGACCTTATTAGATCTAATGGTATTCACTATGCAAATCCTGACATCCTAAACGACCCTCGAAAGATGATTAGAGAGTATAACCGGTATGTTGCCGAAAGGATAGGCTTTGCATATATTTGGCGCCTAGAACAGGCAGATGCCAGAGTTACTGATGCCATTTCTGAATTCTGCAAGCAGGTAACTAAAGAAGATTTCCAAAATCTTCAGGTTTATGCAGAACTGTATTGTCGCCTAGGTATTTTGGATATTTTCGATTTGGAAGAAAAAATTCTTTCTAAATCCAAATAAGGTAATAATAATAATGAAGAAACCGTTTTTATTGGGCTTCGCTGGAAAGGCCCATAGTGGCAAAGACTTTTCAGCCGACCATATTATTCAAGAATATCCTAACCTGAAGATTGCAAAGGTTGCTTTTGCTGATGCAGTTAGAGATATGGTTAGACCTATTTTTGATGTTGATGATATTTATCGTCGTGGTAGTAAAGAAGACCCAATAGACGGTTTTGGAATTTCTTTAAGAGAGATTCTCCAGAGCCTTGGTACTGACTGGGGCAGACATATGGTGTCTGAAGATATCTGGGTTAAAGTCCTGGATAAAAGAATTTCAGAACGCTATTCTGATTTCGATATTGTCATTATCTCTGATATTAGATTTGACAATGAGCGTGATTATGTTATTAACAATGGCGGCAAAGTAATTAATATTACCGCTGTTAAAGATAAACATAATAAGTCTAAGTTTTCTGAACACGCATCAGAATGGGGAATCGAAGATGAAGTAGAAGGTGTCATTGAATTGGAAAATGACTTTTCAGCTCGTTATCTGGTTTCTCTTAAAGAAATTTTTGAATCTATGGTGTCTGCATGAATGCTATTTATGCGGATGCCGAAGATGGCGCTATATTCGATACAATAGAAGAAGCGCTTTTGAGTTGTTGCCATATTTGTGGCACTCCTCTTGAATGGGATTTGAAGCTGGCCTGGAACCCCGCTGCGGATATGAATTTTATAACCGGTTATGATAGATGCTGCGGTTATGAGTTCCGAATTGAGCCTGTCCTCTCGGCCCAAACTGATTTAGAAGGTTATAGGATTCGCCTTTCAAAATTAGCATAGAAAGATATAAGCAAAAGCAATCCTTGGTATTATTTATGTTGTCACTCTCTAAGTTTCTTGGAATCTTAGCATTCCAAAGTATGCTTATTCTAGCTAAAAGAATTGTCAACTTTGCATTGGATTTGCTTACTCGTAAAGAGAAAACCTTTCAACGCAATTATGGCAAGAACCCTATGGCATCATTAGCTAGCTTTATGAAGTTATGAGTAATGTAGTCCTTGAAGGTCAATACGACGGACAAATTCCGTATGTTACTGACTGGTCTGCATATTACCGGGTGCAAAGTCGATTTGAGAAACGTAGACAAAAGCGCCGTAAAGCTAGGATAGCCAGAATCGAAAAGGGGCTAGATAAGCCTATTGGAGATGAGCTGGTTTTTAAATCTTCTATGGTTAATGAGCTTGCCGACTTTACTCCTGAAGAGTTGAGTATGGGACTTAAGAATACCGTAAAGATGAACCGGATAATGTCAAGATTAACGAGGTCCTACCTTGTCTTTGACAAAGTATTCAGGGAAGAATGGAAAGGTTCTTATCAGATGATAAGGGATGATATTCTGTTTAGACTTGAGTTGAGGATACATTTCAAATTGAACGCCCGTTATTGGTCCATCCTCGAGGATAACTGGCCGACACTTTGGAATAATGCCCTCAACAAGTTTATGACCTGGTCTTTGCCAAAGTATAATCATGACGCAAAATTTAAATTCGGAACATTCTTCATCAATCAATTCCCGGATTGTCTGGAGTACGAATTTAGAGATTTCCTTAGAAGAGGGCCCGTTTACGACTCTCTTATATGGAGGCGGGAAACCATAGGCTTCGATGATGTACCAGATGTGGTATCATATGAAATAGATGACTGTATGTACGACCCGGCTTTGCCACTTGCTGCAGAATTCATTAGTAAATTTCATACCTGGGATTAACCCTAGGTCACATAAGGATAAAGCCTATGAATATTTTCAATCTTATTGGAGGGCTATTAAATCAGCCTGACCAAAAAACCACCAATGTTAAAGTTCCATACAGACTAGAAGAAGATTCTTTTGACGAAGTAGACGAAGTACCCGTAGAGGCTCCAAAAACGGCCGTAGAGAGCGTTTCTACTCCTGCTAATACAAAACCATTACCTGTGGTTCAAAAGCCTTCTGAGAGCAATTATGACCCATTGCCGGGCGGATTTAAATTTCAGCCCCTAAAACATGGTTTCAATGTTCTTAGAACTGCTAAGTTAGCTTCTGTTCGTTCTGCTGGTTTTGGTATGGTTCGTAATGGAGGTACTCGGGCACATCAGGGTGTTGATCTTGCTGTGCCTAATAACTATAGATGTTATGCTGTCGATGATGGTGTAGTGTCTTTTGTTAAAACTACTGATGACAATGGTTATGGACGTATGCTTATTATTAAGCTTGACCGTGGACTGTATGTTGCGTATGCACACCTTAAAGACATTCTTGTCAAAGAGGGGCAGAGAGTTAAGGCTGGTGACGTTGTTGCCCTTACCGGCTCTTCTGGAAATGCTAGGACAATGCGGAATATGGCCGAGGGTTCTCATTTGCACTTTGAGGTGAGAACTTCCCAACATCCAGGCAAAGGCCTTACTGGACGATTGGACCCTTTAAAATATTTCACCGCGGATACGTACAACAAAGCTTTGTATCAGTAATAAAAATATCCCCGACACCTTAATTGGTGCCGGGGTTTTGTTTTGCCTATCCGTTTAGGAGGTCTTCGACTTTCTTCATTACGGTAGGAGATAAATCAAATGTTCCGGTTGTTTCGGTCTTGGTTGTTTTACCTTTTCCTTTGGCCGGTTCTTTTGTTTGCTGACGCAACTTGATGTCCTCTACGATTAGACTTAGAGACTCTTTTACTGGGTGCACTGCTGCATCTAGCTCTGAGTATCCGACTTTATCGTATAAGAGTTTTTCTAAGTTGTTTTGTCTTTCTATGATATTAGTTAAGACAACGATGATGTCTTTTAGAGAAGAGGATTTTATCTGTTCTCCGAAGACTGCTCTTTCTACTTTTTGTAGGGCTTCTGTATCTGGAATTTCGTATTCTAATTCTAGTTTGAAACCTACTGGTAGTTCTGGTGTTATCAATACAAGGACGGTGCCCGAATTTGTGTCCAGGCTCCCGTCTACTTCTTGTACTTGATAAGACTCGTTTTTAGACTTAACTGTTCCACGTTTTGCTTTTGCAGGAACTTCATAGACAGACTCGCCAGTACCGGTGATGGTAATGGTTTCTATCATAGCTTATTGCCCTTTTTGTTCTAGCTCTTCTAGGAAAAGTTTTTTAGCACCAATTTGGGATTCCGCTTCTTGAAGGTCATCCATTAGCGCGATTGCAATTCCTTGACTTCCCCAATCTAGGGCTTCTTGGATATTTGCCTGAAGATTTCTACAGTGCTGTTTTAAATCTTCGATTTGTTGGATTAATAGATCTTTTTCCATTGCCTGGCCTTATTGTTGTACGCCGTATTTAGTCATCAACGCTGTGGCTTTTTCTCCGATTCTAGAGATATCACCCTCAATGAATTCCATTCCTTCGCCAATTGCTACTAGACGAATGGTATTTGCATTTTGGTTAGCGCCGAATCTTACTTTGTTGAACTCTGTTCCAGCTTTGATTGACATAGTTACGATATGCCATTTATCGTATTCGTATACCTTATCTGGGTCAATGTTCTTGCCGTTTATTTTGACATCTTCGTAGAAGCGAAGTTTGAATCCGCTATCCTCGTTTGTGGTTAGCAATGTAGGGACTGCGACTGCATTATCTTTCAATGGAGTAATGGCAAATGCGCCACCATCAGTTCCACCTTTAGTTAGTCTAAACGGAATAACTAACGCTCTATCCTCTCCGGCTTTAGATGCAAATCCTTCGGTTTCAAGATATCTGAATCCGCTATTTCCAGTATGGGAGCTGATAATAGATTTGTGTCCATCAACTTCTTTTACTAGACCCTGCCATCCTTCTGGCTCTCCGCTATTAGGAGAGGAGTTTAGACTTTTAATAACAATATGGCCCAGCTCGACTTTATTGGCGTTTGCTTCCACTGAAGCCAGACTCATTGCTGTTGAAACGGAAGGTCCCGGTTCTCTTGGAGGCGCTGGAGGTTGTGACGGAGTTGTAGCAGGATTAGTTGCTGATGAACCTTGTCCTGAGCTACCGGATGTTGAACCTAGTCGTTTCTCTAGTTCTGTAACCTTAGCTGTCAGTTTTTGGATTTCTTCCAAGTTTAGTACAGATTGCAAGTATGTCGGAGTGTAATTGCTATGAACAGTTCCGTTTCTATTCTTACCAATCCACGGTGTAAGCGTTTGTCTTAGTTGGTCGTATTCATAGTTTCCGATTACTTCACAGCCATTCAATGCGCCGCCGTAGAATCCTTGACTTCCGATGCCGTCTCTGTATTTCATCGTTTTGGATACATAAGGGTCACCAAATGGAAGTTTTGATTTTTCTTCGCTAGAGAACGGAGTGGTGTCTGTATAGTTGCACATCAAGGTTGAGCCTCTTAGTGAACCTACCACCAACTGTCTGGCATAGTTGCCTTCTGGGGAGTTTTGAATCCAGTTTTTAGCAATAACACATCCTAGCATGTCTCCATAGTGAGTTTCCGCACCAATGAGCATACCATATGTGTGAGAGTTTACAGTTGCAACTGCTGTTGCTCCTGAACCGCCGCCTCCTGTTATTGTTACTGTGGGAGGAGTGTCATATCTGCTTCCTGCCCGGTCTAGTCTGATTGCTACGACTTTTCCGTCTTGGATTTTTGCTGAAGCTTGTCCATCGAATGCTTCGTCACCTCCACCTGTAATTGTTACAGTTGGTTCGCTGGTGTATCCTGAGCCTTGGTTTGTGATGTTAATGCCCGAGATTTGACGCATAGAATAGAATTCGCCATAAGGAAGCGCGAATGTGAATTGGTTATTCTCAACTAGGTAGTGGTTATGGCCAAAGTTGCAAAGGATACCTCTAGGAGCATAAACAATATTGTCCGCCCAGACTTGATGGCATCTTAGCCACCATTTTTTGGCATCTCTACGGACTTTTACACCTTTGGCTCCATTAATAGGATGAAGGCCAAATAGTCCAGAGGTGATGGTGTTTCCTCTTACTTCGATATTGCTATCTTGGTATGGGAAGGAATGAGGGTCTGGAATGTCTTTACTGTTTCTATCGCTAGGTTTAATTAGCTTGCCGGCGAATAGTTCTTCAATAACTGTTGATACACCATAATACATAGCTTTACCAACGTTGTTGATGATCTTAACGTTATTGCCGGTATGGATATCCATAATTTTCCGCATTCCCAATCCGAATACGTTGTCATGGATATAGATATTATCCATTGGCAGATATCGAGATGTACATTGTTGATAGCCAGGATCGAGAGAGGTACCACCACCAATACCGCGTGTATGTTCAAGGTTTGCGTCCGGATGTCCGACGACAGAGTCTGGAGCGTAAATTCCGGTCAATTCAAAGCCAGATGCACGAATACATTCTACACCGCAGATGTAGTTATGTGTGAAGTAACCACCTGTGATTTTTGTATTTTCTGCAACAATACCAGCGGCGAATGCGGCGGCTGAGTCTCTGGCATCTACAGATTCACCCATAGGAGTGCCATAGAGTCCACAGACAATTGCACCACCTGTCATACCTCTAACATCGAAGTTTTTGACGATAGTGTTTTTAGTGCCGAATAGTCTCCATCCGTAACCACGACTGCCTCGTTGTTGTCCGCGCCAAGTTCCCCATTTCGGAGAAGTGGTTCCGTCTTCTTGAGGGAATTCGGAAATGCCCTGCTCGTTGAAGTATCCGCCGGCACTCATGTATCTGAGGGAAGAACCATTTCTCAGAAGCTCCATAATTTTGGTTTTGTTAAAACCTTCTGGCTGCTGAATGTCTTGGGCTTCATAGCCGTTGTTCATATATGCAGCAATATCATGGCGTTGTGTTGTTGTGTTGAAACCTGCTTCTGCTACGCCTTTGTCTGCCATCCCCGTACCGATGTTAGGTGCTTCTTTGGTCCATCCATCAATAGGAGCAAACAGCATTTTATCTCGGTCAGCGCCTTTTTTGTAGCCGAACTCTTGATAAGCCCGTGTAAGGATTGTGCCGCCGTGAATGATTTCGTTATCTAACGAATTGCCACAAAGATGGAATGCATCTTGGCCCATTTCTTCGACGATGAATTTTGCTTTTGCAAAGTCGTATTTATTGCCGACTGAGTGATAGAAGGAAATACATGGTTGCTGTCCGTGGACTACCAGTGTTTGAGGATTGTCCCAGTTACGTTTGATAGAACGGTTATCTGCACCGTAGTATTCTGGTTTGTAACCTTTGTTTTTGGTAAATGGGAATACGCCGCCGCGAGAAGAGATGTACGAATGAGGAGGAACTTTGTCATACCAGGCTTGAATCAGCCTTACGATTTCTCTGGCATCGTTTTTGCCTTCTACTTTTTTGTCCAGTGGTTCGTAGTATCTGGACATAACTTTGTTTCTAAGATCTTCTGTCAGTGCATCTTCGATATAGTAAATGCCTGACTCCAAGGAAAGTCTTAGAGGGGCTTTAATATGATCTTCGGATTTTGTTGCTTCAACTTGGCTTTTTAAGATCTTTTTGCTTGAGTCTTCTGAACCAAGCGCTTTTCCTACTTCCTCTTCTACTTTTTCTGGTGTTACAACTTTTACACCAGTGGTCTTATTGTTGACTTTGATGTCGCCTTCTTGTCCGACAGTAATATCAACAGTAGGAGTGACAATAGAGGATTTAGCCTCTTTAGCTGCATCTAGTGCTTCTTGAGCTTTAGTTTGAGCTTGTTCGGCTTTTGTTTTGGCATCTTCCGCCGTGGCTTTGTGCTGTGCTACTTCTTGTTTGGCTGCTTCTGCAGATTGTTTAGCAGCTTCGATTTGTTCTTTAGCTTCCGACGATTGTTGTTTAGCTTCTTCTGCTTTTAATTTAACCTGCTCTAGAGATTCCTCTGCTGTGGCAATTTTACCTTCAGCCGTTTTGATTGCCTCTAAAGCTTTATCTGCTTTCTTATCAGATTCACTCTGAGATGTTTTGACTCTCTCAATTTCGCCTTTGATTGCTACTTGCTCTGCTTTGTTAGCAGCAATCTTTTGTGCCATTAAGATGGTTACTGAGTCTAAATTTGGAGTTGTCATGTTTACTCTCTTAGGCCAGGATTTCTTCTATTTTAGTTTTAGTTGTATTGCTAATGTCAACGATTTGTTTGATAGTTACCTTTTCTACGATTTTTTCTTTACCATCTGGAGTTACTTCTCTTTTAACCTCAGTGGTTGTAGATGAATCAATAGTAGGGCCGGAGAAGTCTTGTGCACCAGTGTTCCCTGAGTTACCAGAACCACCGGAGCTTCCGGGATTGCCAGAAGCCCCAGGAATTCCCGAGCCGTTAAAAGGGTTATGACTACCAGTTGTTTCGCCTGAAAGAACTTCTACTCTACCTTCGTTTTTAAGACGGTTAAGGGTGTTGTTTGCAGAACGGATAACATTAGGATCATCCGGTACAACTATCTCTGTTGGTTCGTCCTTAATGGTCTTATTCTCCAATGCGATATAGTCGTGCTTTCTTAGTTTTCTAACTAGCCATTTCATCTTATTGATTAACCATTTCATTTAGCTGATTCTTACTGTTGTTTTGATTATTCTTAGCTTGCTTCTTCTGAAGCTACTACACCTTCAGCTTGTGCTTCTGGTTTAGCCGCTTTAGGTTTTACTGGCTTGGCCGGAGGAACTTGCTCTGTTACTGCTGCTCGTTCTGTTGGAGCTGGAGCTGCTTTGGCCTGTTTGTTTTTCTTAGCATATACAGTTGCAGCTTTCTCTGGAACATCGCCTGAAACTACCTCAATACGTTTTTCACGTTTCAATCGGGATAGGGCATTCTTAACTGCACGAATAGCAACTTTGTTTTGGTCTGTTACTTTGATTTCAGTTGCATCAGTTCCCAATGTTACACCTTCTAGTGTAATGTATTCATTTTTGTTTAGTTTTTTGACTGACCATTTCATTTAGCGGCCTCCTTATTGTATCCGTCAATTAGGTCTACTAGATATTGTTTTTCAAGTCTGCAATTATGAACTTTTTCAATAAGCGATAATGAGTGCTCGATTAGTGCTCTTGATGTGGTTCCTTGTAGTTCTTGGATTTCCTGTTCACATTGTCCGAGTCTTACTTCTTCTGCTATTTGTATTTGTTGTGCTTTTTTAGGTTTTTGTGCAAAGGAACAAGCACCCAAGGATAGTGCAGCCAGAACAATTAATAGATGCTTCATTTTTTCAGCCTTTTGTTATATTCAGTTTTGAAGTCTTCAGATACACATTCTTTGTCAACGACAAGTGCACGGATTTCCGCGTTGTTGTCATTCAGCATATCTCTTACGCCTTTACGGCCCTCTCTGAATTGAGTAAGAACTGTACCCTCTACTCCTCTGATTCTATTGGCCAGTTCAGCCGATTCCTTAAGGTACATTGCTTCTGCATCAGTTCGTCCACGCTGGTATTTGTTTTCTCCGTATTGGTAAACCAGTGCCGCGCCAAGTCCAAGAATAAAGACAGCAGGAAGAATCTTAACCCAAAAAGGTGTGAAGCTTTTTGCGTATTCAGCGATGCTTTCTTTGTTAATCTTCATCTTATCTCCTTATTCAATGTATTGAAGGGTGGCCGTGCTTTATTGCGCGACCACCCTTTTCTTTTTTATTTGACCGTAGAATAGTCGAATACCAATTCCCAAGAGGAGTCGTTTTCTTGGAAGCTGTAAAGCTTGCCGTCTTCTTTTTTGGTACCGGCAGGTACAACTAACAACATGTCTCCATCTTTAAAGTCGGAAGTGTTTCCGGCTTCGCTTAGATCGGTGACTTCTGCAACGAATAGATTGGCAGGGTCACCTTTTTCTCCGGCTGGGCCAGTTTGTCCTCGCTCACCAGGAATACCTTGAGGTCCTGCTGGACCTGCTGGGCCATCTTGACCTGCTGGGCCTTGGACACCTTTAACACCTGACAGGTCGAGGATGTAAGACCAACCATCTGTAGTTCGAACATAGAGACGACCGTTATCTTCGTCTGTATCGGGATTGGCGGAGGCTACAACAGCGAACTTGCCTTCTTCGACAGTTCGGTCTGCTTCCAGTTCGGCTTTGGTTTCGAATGTTTTGGCGATTGAGAATGGGCTACCCATTTCGCCTTTGAGACCTTGAGGACCTTGTGGGCCGGTTGGACCTTGAGGACCTGCTTCACCTTTGAGTGTTTGCAGCCATTCTTCTTTGGTGCCGGTATAGCCAGTTCCTTTTGCCAGCTCATATGCGGATTTGCCGTCTTCGCCTTTTCCACCTTTAGCACCGCCAGTAACTTCAAGGGATTTTACCTTTTGATCTAGCTCTTCGGTTTTGGTAGTCAAAGTAGTCAAACCGGATGCCAGCTTTTTAAATTGTAGTGAAAGCAATTGTACAATATTCATTTATTTGCCTTATATTTTATTTAGACTCTCTTAAATAAAGCCGGATCTGTTCCAGACTCTTGTATGTGTAGAATCGCCCTATATGATTTGCCGAGTTCGACTGGCCTTTTACCAATTCCATATCTCAAGGAGCATCTATTTTCCTTTAGTTGGTAAACTGTTATGGTTGTGTCGCCAGTTTCAGCTCCACTAAAATTAGTGTATACCTTAGCTACGGGAGAAGTATAGGTGTTTCTGAATTGGATTGGTTTTTCTGTATAAGGATATCCATTGTCATTGAACATTTCTTTGGTCAATACGATGAATTCCTCTTTTCTTCCGGCGCCTGTATATAATGGGCTGGATTCGATTGTTTCAACTCTTTTCTTCAGTGAGGTTAGGTCGGCTAGAATTGGCGTGATTTTGTCAATTAGCTTCTTGAACTGAAGAGAGATAATTGTAAGTGCATTCATTACTCTTCCTTAGATTTCTGAGAAGTTGACAACCTCTTGAAATTGTCCGTTTGCCTTCCTGTAGATGATAGAGTTTTCTTTATTACCATTGGAATCGAGAACTCCTACAAAAGTTCCTTCCTTGATACTGAAGTCTTTTTGCATATCAAGATAGGTATTGTAGAACTTTTCAATATCGAATAGCCCGCTTGAAGAACTAGATTCGCCAGGGTCTCCTTTTGGTCCTGGGTCACCCTTATCGCCTTTTGGCCCCGGAGGTCCTGGAGGGCCTGGAGGTCCCATAGGTCCTGTTAAACCGGTTGGTCCCTGTGGTCCGGCTGGGCCTGCCGGGCCTGTTTCTCCTCTAGCGCCTTGAGGTCCCTGCCTGCCAGGTGCACCGCCACCACCACCTCCATTCGGAGTTATGATTGCCCGAATGGATTCAGCAGAGATTGACGATTCGATCCTGTTCCCCTCAATTCCTCTAACTACGGAAATTAGAGCGGTGGTATCACCGTTGTCAATGTCGAATGTTGAAAATTCTCTTCTGACAGAAATTCCATTAACGAAGAAGAATGCGGCTTGTTTCAGTTTTAAATCTAACTGCATTAGGCCACCTTGATTAGGATTCTGGATACATTAGGTTTGGTGTATCCATCTAAGGTTTTCATCTTTATCTTGATTCTGGCTGTATTAATAATAGCATTCTTCTGTCTGGCAGCTACATAGAGGGATTTTACATCCTCTGATGTTTTTAGCTGGTATCCATTCTTTGATTTGCTAGTATTGATATCTTTGCCGTACCCTAGTTCTCTACCAAGGATATATTTAAGGGATAGAACAATAGAAGTGAATGGGTTTTTCTCCCAGTCTTCGGCTATAATGGTTTGTTCTACGCCGGCCGCGTCTGCAACCCTAAACTCCCCGGAGTTGAAAGATACTAAAGTGTATTTAGTTACGTCATAGATTTCGACATAATTGTCGGCAGGGAATGACAAACTATTGAACCCTGTGTAGATAGTAGACTCGCCTGAGAATGGTACACCATTTACGAAGTAGGTATCTTTGAAGTTGATGACCTTTTCTGAAATGGCAATGCCTGAAGCAGATACTACGTTTCCTTTTACAGAGATAGGATTTGTAGCATCGTAATACTTAAAGATGTTTGTTTCAAGTAGCGCCGGGTCTATTTCAGTCGTGAAAATGTTCCCATCAGGATGTCTAATATGGGCGTGTAGCGTAACAATGTTATTATCAGAATAGTCATTTATTGGCAAAATGCTCCTAATTGACCTGCCAGTTTTTGATAGCTTCCGTAGAGGCTTAATGTCTTTATACGCGCCGCCGTTGATTGAAATCTGGTAGTGCATATCGACATTCTTAGACTGGTAGTTGTCGCAAGTATCTATGGCTACAAACTCACCGGTAGCCCTGATAGGAATATCGCCTGTAACGTATTCTGTCGGAGTTGAGTACCGCTTTACTGCAATGTGAAAAGAACTTATTTCTACGTTGTAGATATATCTGCCTGATACATAATCCGAATTTTTGTCTAGTTCGATAACTATGCGGACATAACGGTCGTTTGTTTCGCCGATTGATTCGTTTAGACTATTGGTTAGGATTCTATCTGTAATCCTGTTATAGTTGATTGAATCATTGCTGGTGTAGATGGTGTACACATATGCTCGTTTTGTTTTTAACTGGATATTATTAAAGACTCCGTATTCTTTTCTATCAATATCCAATACAAAACTCTTAGTACCACCATTTAGAGAGGAATAGGAAATGGTTGAATTGACATTGGAATTTAAGACATTGCGGGATTGTGCCGCGCCGCCATCAACAGTCCAAACCAAATCAACTTTTTTATTATCCTCAAATACATAGCACGAAATGCCGGAGCTGGTATTATTGGAGATAACATGAGAGTCGGAGTTGAATGTATCCGACTCTTTTACACCAACAATCTTTCCGCCGTCAACATAAGCGGTAGTTTCTTCCTCAATGTATGAAATTGATGATGGGGAGTAATAAACCGCTTTTGTATACTTCGTAACAGACCTGTCCGCAACGTTTGCCGCCTTAGCATCTGATGACGCTTTGGCTAACCTAGTCTTAATATCCCTGACATAATCAGAAGACCTGGTTTCGAACTTCTCTATCCGTGGTAGTAATTCGTCTATCTTATCCTGATTGCAGAACAGAATGTCATACCATTCTTTTAGAATCTTGTTTAACCCGGCCTCAGTGTATTCACTGCCGAGGCTCGGGATTTCAGTTCCAGCAGATGAAGCTTGGAATAGATTCAAATTGTAAATCGCTTCTTCTACTTTATTCATCTTATACCGTCACTGTGTTTAATGTTAGATTCTTCAATGTTGGTGAGCGCAGTATTTCTTCGCCCTTATCTGTTTTGCTTTCGGACAGAACCACATATTCAGTATCCATTGTCGCATCCTTTAATTCGATTTGACGCTCGCTTACTGAATAGGATTTCTTATCAAGAACTTTAATTGGGAAGCCTGATATGAAGATATTTGAATAGATGTACTCTACCTCGGATTCGCCGCTAATTGTAGATTGAGAATACAGCATACCGTTCGTGTAGTCAATAGAGTATAACCCACTTGAGCTATTAGAATCGGCTACAGATACGGAGATAAACGTGTCGATAATATCGTCTGTTTTAACTCCTTCTGGCAATTGAATAAATGTTTCATTGCCAACATCTTCTAGCATATAGTCGCCGCGATAGATGAGTTCGTCTCTGCTAAAGACCTTTGAACTTAGCTGTTCAACGCCGCCGGTAATCTCAATGTCGTCGAAGTGATTAACAAGTCTACCCAGACTAAATCTGTTTGCTGATTTTGGAATAAGGATATTCGCCCTGCCGGAAGTTTTAAACTCGTCAATGCCGTTGATATACGGAACCTCTTTTACGAATGACAAAAGAGAAGATGATTTGTTTGTAAACTTCAGTCCGCCCTTTAGTAATCCCGAGTGTGCAAGTTTAGCAGATGTTTGGCCGTCGAAACGCGAAAGCTTCTCTTTTGATTTAGAGAACTTCGCTTCCTCTGTATACAGGTCGATTCCATTGATATTGGAACGCATAACTAGAGGAATTTCTTCGTAGTTGACGTACATACCATTAACAATAGCAGAGTGAGAAGAAGAATAGAATTTACCATCGATAATGGTAAATTCGCCCTCGCTTAATGGGGCTTCTGGGTATCTACTATTGAATGTTACATTGATAATGGATTTGTTTGAGCTGGTCGGGACTGTTACTGTAAAATAGTCCAGCAGATTAATGTACTTGCCGGCCTCAAATTCCATTACCTTTTTACCAAACGGGTCAGTTAAAGATACGGTCCTATCCGAAGGGGCAAATACCCATTCGTAGCAAGATGCAAATGAACCTAGTGTTAGGTTGATTTTTCTTGTATTCTCTCCGTCTGTAAGTGTGTATATACCGGCAGGCTGTGTAAATGGGATAACCATATTTGCGCTGTCTGATATTCTTACTTCCCTATTAACTGGCAATGATGCTTTATATGCTTTTGCTGATTTTGGATCAATAGAGTATGGAGGGACGATTCTATAAATCTCGCCGCCCTCGATTGCACACTTGATCTTATCAGCTCTAATTGTTGCTCTTGTAATATTTTTCATAGGAGCAACTGTTTTAATAAGATAATCGGACCCTGATTTGATTGAGCTAATAGAATCTACCAATTCCGTATTGTCATTGTAGAGGAAATATGAGCCTCTTTCTCCGAATTGATAACCAAGTCTTTCTGATACGATATACTTATCGGACAAGTCAAATGGAGCCTGAATTACTGGAGATTGCTGACTAACCTGCTGAATATGTCTATTAATGCTAGACGCCATTAGTGGCAATGTATGCCGATTGCCAGTCATTCTGATTCTGAAGAATAACGTAGTCACCGGCGTTCTTGTATTAATGGAGTTCTCAGACTTAGTATTGAAATCCAGATGTTTTGGATAGTCGCTTACAGAGAATGGCGTAGACACCTGATACCATGTTGAAGAATCATTGCTTATTTCGAATGCAATATTTTCAAATGAGTATTTATCCGTAGGAATAGATGCAGCGATTGATGCCTTTAAGATTTCGTCTTTCTGTGTAATAGGACCAAATACTACTTCGCCGCTTTCGATTGATGTAGCAATACCAATAGAGAGATTGCGGATCCCTATAGCGTATCGAATCTGCCCGCTCTTTGAGGTGTATGGACTGTTCTGAAGGAAAGACACTTTAACCGATGTCGCATTAACTCCGGGGAAGCTGATTTGAGAAATACCATTAACTTCCTGAACAGAGAAGTCAGAACGGTAGAATCGCTTGCCGTCTGGAGAAACCTCTAGGTACATAACTGTGGGCTTATTAATTCCGTATTCAGAATGCGCCAAGGAGATTCTGTTTACCTGACTTACGTCTCTGAGGTTGATTGTCAATACAGCGGTGATAGCGGAATCAAATTTCTCTACCTCATACTGAGTCTCAGAAATGATCGTATTCTTATTGTTGTATCTGGGAATATCAAAGTCTGCCGAGTTGCCTTCTTGCCCGTTCGTATTGACCTTTACATCTACGATAGGAACAGGAGAGAATGTCTTGGTTTGCAGGGATAGCGTTCCATCGCTAATTACGATTCCACTGTTCTTTAGGATTGGCATATTGTTAATGCCAAACTGCCGATTAGTATTACCGCTAACAGTTGATACGGTCAGATACAAATCCGAAACGTCAGACATCTGCTCTCTTACATCCGATACGCCTTCAGCAAATTTACCGATAGCCATAGCGATTCTATTATTGGAATCGTTTACAGATGAAGCCAGCTTATCCGCTCTAGCTTTAATATCGGATAAGAGTTGCTCTCTCCATCCTGGAAGCCGTTTTGAATAAACGGAATATGAACTGAAATAATCTTTTATCATTTTGATATAATTCCAACGTATTTGATGTTAGGCTCAGACTTATCCGGGTCAATTACAACTGCGTCCAAATAGCAGGCTATTTTGTAAACATCCTTATTTAAAATTCTAATTGAGTTGTTTTCATCAATAGCTATATTTTCATTGCTATACAGGCCGCCGGTATAGTTGGGAGACGCAATATAGAAGCAAGACTCATCTCTATCTTCTACCTTCCCGTCCTTAATTATAACCTCGTCTTTGCTAACCATCCCCGCTCTGTATTTATATGCACTGGACAGCTTGTATTTAGATGGTTCACTTCCAAGTACGACTTCTCTGGTTTTGCCAAGACCTAGTGTTACCTTCTCTTCCATTAACTCTACGCCGGAACGAGAATATCCAGTCACTGTAATATTGCCGGAGATAATTGCCGTCTCAAGGTCCTCACCCTTAATCACTACGTTAAGCGAACCGGAGTTAAGTATCTCTGTTCTTTTTGTCCGCAGAGAAGCAACATCTTCGGAAGAGATTCTATTAGCGTCAATGTCGACAAATTTAGACAGAGAGTCTCCATCTTCGATATGCTCATGGATGATTGACACTTCTATTGCCATAGAGTTTTGATGTTTATTTTTGATTACGATTGGTTCATCGAGCTCAAGAGGGAACGATATGATAGGCTTTGCATTGCCCATAGAATCAATAGCGGTAATAGATGAGATAACTACATCTCTTACATTTGGACGGATTACTATTCTATTAAAGAACGATACGCCCGGCCGCAGTGTTTCTCTTAGTTCTTTCATGCAAAATACCTTTCATCGCGTGGAGGCATAACATATGCTTCTTCAGTGGTCGAATAAATCATGCTTCCATTCGCCGACGTGTCAATTTCCATAATTGCATAATGACCTGCATCTTCTGATGACAGATTGCTACCCTGAATAAAATCAGAACCGCTCTTAATAATAGCCAGCTTCTCGATGTATCCCTTATGCCACTTTTCAAGATCAGCCTCGATCCTGTCCATTGACTCTACGATAAAGTCAGAAGAAGAGGTTGCAGTCTCGCCAAATCTAGAAACTTCCTTCGTAACATATGAAAGGCCGATTGTATCTAGGTCTTTTATGCCCTTGATACGCAATTCATCGTTAACGTAGTTGAACTGATGGTTTTGAATAAAATCCTTCATTACTAGCCTTTCGGAATCTTAGACAGGTGAACGTATTCGGCTGTGATTCTACCAATTGGGTAGTCCGACTTTTTAGCCTTAATATACGTCTTTCCATCAAGCTCTTTTGAAGCAAGTTCTTTTAAAATTTCTCTGTGTGTATTGTATGTATTAACTAGGCAAATTTTAGAGTTTTGACCAAGGAATACAGGAGGATTGCGTCTATGGAAACGGCCATCATCATCGTCGACAAAATCAACATCTGTTTCTTCTTCTCTGTTATCTATTTCTACAAGTATGTCTGAATCTGTTTCTCCAATAAGAATTGGGTATCCGGCAGATAGATTTGCATCTATTACTGTAACATTTGAATTAATAGATTGTGGAGCGTAATCCGCTAGAACTATTCTTGAGTATGATAGTTTGGGTAGTCTTAGGTCTCTTGGTCCTATACTTCCTTGTACTGGCATAGCTCTTCTTCCGGAGATAGCGTAATCTAGTTCTTGTTTTTTAATTCTGATTTCTGCTATTTCCAATACGGTATCTTTTTCTAGTTCTGGGGCAGATTGAAATAATGAGCGCGGCGCCTTTGATTTCTTCTTACCTTTACCCGCATTGTAGTCAACTCCGGATGCGGAATTTGACGTAACAAGAATTGCGGCCGGAACAGAAGAATTAATTCCTGTCATTGTTGAGTAAATGCAAACGCCAGCCTTGTCGAAGGCAGAGAATAGAAGTTCCGTATTAAGAAAATCCTCAGCATCACCCTTAGCTATTGAGTACGGAGTTGCATAAACCTTAATAACCGATGCATTTCTAATTACACCCAAAGGGATAGAAGCATAGTTATTAACAGGTTCGATATATTCGTACTCTACGTCAATTGACTCCAATGATGGATCAACGACAATAAATCCTTGATTGTATACAATATTCTTGGGTTCGTGGGATTTAACGGAATTGATATATCTATGAGGGAGTTTGGCCACGCCAGAATTGACAGGCACTTTCGTTTTATTTGTTTTGATTACTGATGCTATAAACTCTGGAGATTGAAAGCGGTATTTTGCTTTTTGTTCTCCCACTGAGGCGATTCTATCGCTTGAGTATTCGTTTGCAAAGATGCCTACTACAGGGCTATTTGGATTAGTATACTCAGAGATTGTTGCAATCTCTCCGGTAATACTTGAGAACGAAACATTCTGATTCTTGCATTTGATAATATATTCGCCAGATGAATCTTGTGATACAGAATATGTTCTATTGTCGAGTGCCTTAATGGCATTTAGAAAATGATTGGACTCTTTTACGAATACTGGAGTTCCAACTTCTCTTAGTTTGATATTCCCATATTCAATATTTAGGTATGGGGCATCGCTATAAATCCAGTTGTCGTCTTTTGTCCAATGCGGTGTTGATAAAGAAGGCTCTCCTCGAAGCTGGTACTTATACCACATCGGGCGGCCATTATGAATAATGTCGGTAATTAAAATGTCAGGGCTGCTAGAACGAATAGCAATCCCTGAGATAGATTTTGATTCCAGTCTGACAAAGCGTAGTCTGTCGCCCTGGCTCTTGTGTTCGATCTCAATTAGGGAACCATTCAATGGAGAAGTATCAACAGCCACGACAGCGTTTCTGCTGTCTGTGGCTTGTTGAAATTCTGCTGAATGTCTCTTCCCTACAATCGAGATGTTGTAGGTTATTGTCGTCATGGAGCGTATTTTGCCCTTCTTGCAATAATGTTAAGAACAGATTTGTTATTCAGCTCGTTTTTAGACTTCTCGTTCTCGACCACTTCGATTGCACTTACAAACAATGTACCAAGACAGAACAAGTTACCATTGGCAACCATTGAGTCTTCGATGTAGGCATTATTAATAGTCGTAAATTTCTTACGGCTAAGATTGTTTGCCTCTCTAGACATTGCGGCGTTAGAAGAAGTGATTGGTACGGTTTTGGTTGCATCGCCTCGGATGCTATTAACAGACATTGAGTCTGCTTTAATCAAGGAAGCCTCGCCGGTCATTTGGATCGTGTTATTCTCAATGATAACACCAGACCGTTCGCTACCTGTCATTATAGCACCAGATATGGACATCTTGCCAGATACGCTAACTGTGGAGTTGAATCTGGTTTCACCTGCAAAGCTGTTAACCTCGGCTGAACCGATTTGTGTTAAACCTTTAGAGACGTTAAGTTGTCCCAGTGTTGCAGTTGATGATGGAACTGAGGTGATATCGCCTTGAAGGCTTAGGCCGCCAGAGACAATCAGGTCTTTTTCGATGATTGCCTTATCTTTGATATAGGCACTGTACATCTCTGTTTGTCGGTCAATAATAACGCCGCCCTTAAACTCTGACTGAGCATCTGCGCGGATTGTCTTGACGTTTGCAATACCCTCAATCTCTAGGTTACCCTTGGCTTTGATAGAACCCTCAACATTAACTTTTGAGTTAAGTGTGGTTTCACCAGAGATTGTAACCTTATCGGTCATTAATACTTCGCCAGAGAATGTAGACTTCTCATTACCAAAAATGACATCACCAGAGATGTTGATATTGTCGCCTTGCTGACCGATGTTAGAGTTACCTAAAATCGTAGCGCCTTTATCTGCTCTTAGCTGGCCATCTGAAACGATATCGCCCTTAGCGTAGATGTTGCCGGCAGCACTGATATTGTCTTTAACATCAACTGCCGTAAATTCTGCGCTTGATTTAGAATTGATTGGGCCTTCTACTTCTAGTCCGGCCTTAGCTCTAATTGCAGATTGGAAGCTTGATTGTCCTACTACATCCAATTCCGCTTTTACTGAAACAGGGGCGGAAATCTCTACATCCCCGAGGAAGATGTTTCGATTATTGTTGAATGTCGTATTAGCAAGAACATTCAGTTTGTCATTTTCATCTGAGCCAACATAGGTGTCGCCGTTAAGCTGAACCTTACCTCCGACATAGATGTCGCCTCTAATAGATGCGTCTTTCTCTACATCGAGCATTCCTGATGTGGCGGTGCCTGTATAACGAGCATTGGTTGCTGTTACGTCGCCGTCTGCGGTTAAGTTACCATTGGTAACAAAGTCACCTGCGCCTGAAATACCTGCTCTTGCATCTAGTTTATTTACTACGGATAGCTGACCAATACTAGCAGTATTGAATTTAGCCTGGTCTGCATTTACAGAGCCTGTTGTAGAGATTGTTCCTGCGCCACTAAATCCGGCGCGAGAGTAAATATCACCCTCGATGTTGATTTGTTTCGAGAATGTTGCAGGGCCTGAGAAGATTGCACTGGACTGAACTGCAAGTTCATTTGCTTCGAGTCTGTTCTTGGTTTGGATAGAACCACCAACAACAAGCCCGGAATTGATCTCTACGTTCTCCGTAAAATCAACCTTACCTGTGAATCGTGAGTTGCCGGCAACTTCGATTTCTTTTGTAGAAATCTTGGTTTTAAACTCGCCACTTTCTGCACTAACATAACCGCCAGCGTCGATATTTCCGTTCAAGCCAAGGTTTTTATCAATGGAAGCTGAACCAAAGACTTTCAATGAACCGGTTGTAACTTCCGAATAAGACAAGTTGGAACAGTTCATCTCGCCCGCGCGGGTCTCTGCGAATACAACACCATTGCGAGATTCAACTACAAGCCAGCCTGGAGGGCAGTCAGCATCTGCACCGGTTGCATAAATGTTTGCATCTGGGCCTACATGGATACCCTGTCTTTGTTTTAGTGATGACTCTTTAACTTTGATAGTGTAGAAATCACCAGTACCGGCAAATGTGTTGGCTCTTGGCATTAAAGTTAGGTTATCTAACCGGGTTGCGCCGTCTTTTGCAAGTTCACCGAAACCGTACTTAGTTCCTAGGACACTGTTAACCTTTGTAGTGTCTTTTAGAAAATACAGGTCACCATTGCCGGTCTCGAAGTAGGTGTCATGGTCTGTCTGGGTTGCCTGTCCGCCGTTCTCTGCTGATACGTAGACGTTTGCAAATGGCATGCCTTCTTGACGTTGATAACGAATGCCGGTGTTCTTACCTGACTCTTCGATAGTAAGTGGTTTCTTACCTGCAACTGTTGCTGCACCATCTACACTCTTGATGGAGTTTGCGCCCTCTTCCCCGAACTTAATTGCTCCATCGCCGGAGATACCAATAGATGTTGGGTTAAAGGATTTAGCGGCCAGTTTGTCAAATGCAACAGGAAGTTTGAATTCGACCGAGGCTTCTGCATCCTCAGATGAGACTTCTACCTTATTACCGTCATTACTGCGGAAGTCAACCTTGGCTACTTTAATTCCGCCAGTGCCTTTTGTTGCAAGAGTTCCTGACACTGATGCGTCTTGGACAGAAACAGACTTGGCCTCAATTGCTGCCAGTTCTTCGTCCGTTTTGGAAACCTTAACTAGACCGTCTTTTGCCCTAATGTTCAGGACGTTTTTAGCATCACCTTTGTCGCCGGTAGAGTAGAGCTTATTGCCGTCGAATTCAATTGCCGTGGCATACAGATTCTTTTCTTCGCTAGGCAAACCGTGTGTATTGATTCTAAGACCAGAATTAGTACCGAATAACTTGATACCTTGGAAGTCTTTATCATACATTAATGATGCGCCGGTAGAGACAGAACCGAAGAACAATTTATTGGAATTGTCTAAGGTGTTGTTATACATGTCGCCAGGATTGGTAGAACCAATAAGAACGTCACCAAGGATTGCATTGTTAAAGTTGCCGGGATTGTCCGTAGTATAACCATCCCTATGGAAATAATGAGGATGGTCATCGCCTTTGTGTTTTGATACGCCAAATCCTGGCTGTCCGGCAACATAACGATCAGCAATTAGGCCTACAAGTTTTGAGTGGCTAAGTAACGCCGATGGGTCTTCACCATTGTGTGCATGAGAGGTGAACAGCTTATACAGTAAGCCTACACCGTCACTAACAGTCCAACCGTTAACGTATAGAACAATCTCTGGATTAGACGGAAGAGACATCTGCGTTTTGAATTTAAACGTAGAGTCGCTTAAGAGATATACGACGGCATCTGATACTCGTTGGTATCTTTCGTCTGATTTAACCCAGACTGAGACATCAGAAGGATTCGCCTCTTTGGTTCCGTTTGGGTCAACATATGGTTTAACCTTATCCGGAAGGGAAGGCTGGATTCCATTTGGAATGCCAATATCGCCAATCTTTGTTGTCGGTTTAATAGTTACAGAGTAGGTTGTATTGTCAAGCTTTTGGACTTCTGACTTTGGCTGTTTACCAGATGCAACACTTGCTACGTTTGGATATGTATTAGTTGCGTATTTCTCGTAACCAGGAATACTTGGGAATTTACCTTTGTAGGTTACAGAGAATTGGCCTTCTGGGTTTTTGTAGAAGTTTAGTCTGCGACCCTCAATGGAATAGTGAGAGTCGTTTGTCATTGTGGCTTTATCGACTTTTTCGTATGACTTACCGGACTGAGTTGTGATTGTTACATCGGTCAGTGGGATAAGGGTCAATACGAAATCATGGGATGCTGAACCGCTAAAGTTCTCTGTGAAGTCTGTGATTGTTTCGCCAAAAGGAATTTGCGGCGCCAGTAGTTCACCGTTGCCAAGTGTACCGGCAAGAGTTCCGTTTAGAGCGTCTGACTTACCGCTAAAATTATTGACATCCCCAATATCCCCATTGATGCTATTACTTGCCTGAGCAAGCTTATTAATTGCATCAATCGTTCCTTGTTGGGTTATTGTGCTGCCTGAAAGCAGAGTTAGTTTATCCATTGTTGCTACCTATAATAATAGGGTTGTCTATATTTAAATACTCTACGGAGCCGTTTTCTTCTGTCCCGTAATACACTTTGACTTGCGTTTGAGGTGCTCTTAGTGCAGCTACAATTGAGCTTAAAATGCTAGAATTTGAAGCTTCCCATTCGTTCTCTTTGATGGGGGTGTATCTAATAATATATCTACCTTTGGTGTCAAATTTTAGTGTGCCGGCGGCGTCCTTGTCATAGTCAGTTACTTCTACCCTAGAGTTGCGGTGACCAACTCTTTGCACAGAGATGGAGGCAGGATTTGTAAGATGCGGAAGAATAATCCTTCTATCCTCATTATCCACAACCGTTTCTAATGAATAGGTTCCAGATCTACCATCTTCTTTTAACTTATACACATCACCATTAGCTGCGCTCTCATATGAGATTGGGTTTGCATTATCCGACTTGTACTTCTTAAGGAGTCTGGATTTAATATCTGCAACTACCGATAAGTCCGAGGCTGCAATCTTAGAGTTGACCTCTGTCTCCCATTCTGAACTTGTCTGGGTCAATGAGTATACGCCAGGAGGCAGGATATGTTTTCTACCTGAGGAGTATGTAGCGTTATCTATATCGACAGGACCCGTGGACTCTATGAAGAAGCTGGTTTTAGCGTCAATCATATTGTCGTTAGAGATAATCTTATCAACACTTTGATTGTTTATCTCTAGAAGGTTTAGGGTTATTGATGGGTTGATTGCCTCAAGATATGTGGCGGGACCGCTATGAATAACTACTAATGGAGCAGGATTATATTTGATTGTAAGACTTTTCCCGGATTTATTTATGACAATGCCGGAATATGGATTTACATCGTATTCTGCCGCGCCTTCTACTCTGACGTTCGTAACAGGATAGTAATCTAGCTTAATGATTTTATCTGATGAAACCTTAGTCTTTTCCTCTGGGATAGCAATGTGTGAAACTTCGATTGTGAGTTCGCCAACCTCGTCAAGATTAATACCGTGGTTATGTGAATCATCTTCGATATGGTCCAGCTCGCCAACTCTTGTTGTCAGGACGTGATATTTGTCATCCTTATTACCACTATATTTGATATATACAGAATCAGAATCTTTGCCTCGTTTATAAACTGATGCAGATACCGATACATAAGTCTTGAGCTTTATCTTTTGGCTAGATGGGATAAATCCATAGCCTGACACCGCTGAGACAGAACTATCATCCTTTAGGAACGACATAGATCCCGCTGTTAGCTTACCGAACGAATCGAATGACATCAACTCTGATTCCCATCCGAATTTAGAGACTGAACCTGGAGATGTGTATGTATCTAATAGATGGTTTCTATTAGGGTCTATTTCTGACAGTCTAAGAGGTGGGCTCCGGTATTCGGGAGATACTCCAGCTCTAGCCCCGACTCTTACGTCATAGGTTAATGTAGGCATTATCTCTCCCATATGTTTTAAGATTAAAGTCAACTATTGCATCATTGACTTGCTTAATGTCTTTGATTCTCTTCGTACCTCTAATTACGTTTGCATCTGCTGCCAATAGGACGAATGTTTTGGCTCTATGCAGACTCTCGATTTCAACCGGCAGTTCTGAGCTTTCTGAGAAGTATTTTCTATTCCCCGCGATGGTGTTGTCGCTAAGGATTCTTATCTCAACATTCTCATTATAACTTCCAATCAGGCCCTTAGCAATATATTCAGATACAAGAGATGCAATGTAGATTGGAGAACGTCTTGCTTCTGTAACAACCAGGTCTACATTTGAGTAGTTTGCAATAGAAAGGGCTGGAAGTTTTTCCATGCCCTTAAAGACTTTTGTCGAAATACCTTTTGTTTTCAAAAGTTTAAATAGCCCGCCGATGGTTAAATCTTTAAGGTCAATCGACTCATTGTCTACTTTCATGATCCCATCATACACAGAAATAACTTTATCTGTGTTATAGATTGCAATAGCAGGATATGTCTCTCCGATAGTCTTAGCATAGGACGGAGAAAGCTCCGCCCTTTTGAACGGATTAATGTCGATTGTTTCTACTTTAATCATGATACTTTAATCTTTCCGTAATCCGAATCTAGTGCAATCCTAGAGCTATTGTATCTGGAGTAAATGTGTCTTAATGGCCGAACCTTATATAGAGAACCCTTTCTTACAACGTATAATTCTTTGTTGTAAAGATACATCGCCGTGCATCCATCGATAATGTCAGTGTATTGCGACACCATTTGTGCAAGCATTGTCGAGTAGGTATTCCCGTCCTCGTCTTCCACTTTAAACAAGTATGGATCTTTGTTGTCACACATGATGGCGATGTTAATAATATCTGCCGTCATTCGTGCATCAATCCATGTGTTCTCATCGACCATAAGATTACCAAAGCGGTCCACATAATACAGAGTTTCTCCGTTCTTAACCGAGATTCTGATATTGTTACTGCTTGACCGTGCTGCTATTTGATGAGCCTTTACTCTTGCTCTAATAACTGACCCAACTCTATGTTCGTAGTCCTCTAGGTAGACGTATTCGTTATTGTTTGCAGAGCCGTCTGCTATTGTATCTGAAGATAGGTTAAATGTCGGTTTGGCTACACCTAACCATCCGGCTTCATCAATAGTATAAACGTCCATGATAGAAGATAGGAATCCAAATCTTGCAGGGATTTCCATATCGTATTGGCCAATAGGAGATTCTAATTCTCTGGCCTTGTCTACGATAAATACTGTTTCTTCATCAAAGGTTAGGCCGGCGTCCAGGAATGAACCGTCCAAGTCTGTTACCCTGCTAGGTAATGTCTCTTTGGTTACGATAGAATGCTCGTCTTGGCAATCTACATAATTAGAAATATCAATTTTGATTGGAGTTTGAACTGAACAGATTTCTGAGAACTCATTGAATGATTCAAAGCATCCCTTATGGGTGATCGTAATGGACTCAGCTACATATTTGTAGTCTTTGGTGTATCCGCTTATGATGACCGGGATATTTTCTGCACCTCCTGCTGATGTGATATAGGCCCTATTAGGAGAAACAAACCTTAAATTAAGGTGAGTCTCGCCCGGCTCCAAACTGACTGAGAAAGAATCCTCAAGCCAGTTGGAAGGGTCTTCTAAAAGCTCTACACCGGTTGCAGGATACAACCCAAAAAACTCTTCACCGTATTGTCCGATATTCTCTAAAACAGAAGTGCCGATATATTCGACATTTCCATTTGCAGAGATAATCCTTGTAGATTCGGACTCTACCTTTTTATATTCCCCATATGACGGAATTGTATAGAGCTTTGAGTATGTATCTAGACCAGACTGTCTGTATCTGGTGTTTATTAGATTGGATGCGTATTCAATGTTTGAATTGATGATGTCAGATATAGGAGAGAGAACTCTACCTACATTTGAATATGGTGACAAATAGGGAGTTGACCATTTGGCGAAATATTTTGTCAGAAGATTGAGCGATAAGTTTTGCTTCACTCTGGTGCCCCTTGTGCCTCTGCATCTGAGAATACAACGATATACGGGCCATCAATAGCAAGGGTGCCGCTAGATTGTGAGCCTATAATCCCCAACTTTTTATGTGAGGTTACAAATCTATCAACTGTAACTCCGATGCCTGATTCAACGATTCGCTTATTAAGCTCGTCGATATTAACGGTCTTTGAGAATGGAGTATAGATACTGTTAAATGCATCCGCCATAGCCGCCATAGCCATATCTTCGGTTACATTTTTGTATGTATACAATGGAGATAGTCTGATTACTTCTGCTTCATAAACTTCGATTCTTTGTTCTGCAGATAGTTTATAATCAGCTCTTGCACGAATGGCTGAGGTGATAGCCTCAAAGTTTTGTTCCGCCTCATCAAGAATAGTCTTAGCTGTAGCAACATAAACTCTTGTTACACCTAGGGACTTGTCCTCTTCGATGTCGTAATATTTGATAAGAGGGATTGAAGATACGATTCCTGCCAATGCGGCATTGCTAGAGCCATGTGTTTTATTCTTAGCTAGGAATACTCTGCTTCGAAGCTGAAGGTCTGTTTCTTCGTACAGGCGGTTATGGATTGGCTTCTTAAAGCGAAGGATTGCGCCGGTAGTATGAATGTTGTCCTTGCTAAAGATGTCAATATAGGCGTTTGTTTTAATGTCCGACTGGGAGTTTGAAATAACTCTGGCGGCGATAGGGATTGACACTTCGTTTGCGGAGATATGGACATCTTTGAGAACTTCGATTGTAGATGCGCCAATTTTGAATTGCTTGCCGGCTTTAATTGCCAATTTGCCGTCAGAGAATCTTGGGAATGAGATACCGTTTTCCGGCTCTAATACTATGGCTGCATCCTGTTCGTCTATATAAATGTCGGAATAGATGTCCCTTACCACTCCGAATTCAAGGGCATTGTTTGTTAGGGTTTCCCCAACCGCGAACTCTGTGTAGGTGCTATTAACAAGACCATTAGAGTATTTAACAGAATCGGAAACAACACCACCAACAGACTCGGCAATACCAGACATAATAGATGACCGACTGTCATTATTCACGCCTGTAACTTCTGCCATCTTCTGAAGGATGCGTCTTTTTGTTAATGTGGGATTAGTGACTTCACTAAACATATCTAATTCCTCCAGAAGGACTGAAGACTATATTCAACTCGTTTTCCCTATTTGTAAGGAAATCTCCTGTTGTTCCAACTGATATTTTGAAGAAGATTTTATCTCTATCAAGAATTGGAATAACTGAGAGCTGAGATGCGTTTAAAAAATTGTCTGATGTTAACGAATCTACAATAGACCGTTGGATTTCTGTTGCAAGAGCTTGGTTAATCTTTCTACCAATAAAGGATTGGAGATTAGCACCATATAGTCTATGCAAAAATAAATCTCTATGACTGGTCATGATTCTATGAGCGGAATTCTGAACGACAATATCATTTTCGTTTCTTGTGGTTTTAATGTCGTATCCGCTGAATGAGATGTCCCCGTATTTATCCATACGAAGGTCTCTTTGTATATTCTTAGAGTACATTAAAAGATCCCCGTAATGGTGCTTACCACGATGGAGTTTAATATTTGTTGTGTCCCGATATTTTTTGTTGGAACTGTAACTTCAAATGTTGGAACTGGAGTAATGATTGTAGACGGCATACCAGATAAGGCTACCGGATTGAATTTGTAGAATCCGCCGAATGTCATTGATGTTGGAGATGCAGATACAGAAAACGGGCCGTTAACAAACGTCCCGTAATCCTTATGAACTGAAACAGACATTGAGCCTGCTGATACAGCAGTTACATCTTCTCTTACATCGATGACCGTTGAGCTCGTTGGAGATGGTCTTAGAATGAGAGACATTAACTACGTCCTGTGAAAACTGTTGCGGGCATATAGCAGTCTTTTGTTCTTGTTTCTTTTTGTACGTCCAGTATTGTGTACTTCTTGTCAATACGGGTTGAGAAATCTACATATTGAGACTGGTGTGATGGAGCTGCTACAAACATGCTTTGTTCGCTGCCATATACACCTACTGCGCCCTTATGGAATCTGGGGTCATAGACCTCGCTTTGAATAACCTCCAGATTTTTGGAGGCCTCATTGCTTACTGCCTGGACTTCTTTCTTTGTCAGTTGGTCTATTATACCATCCTTATTCCTAGACCGCAAATCAAATAACTCCCGCCTAGTCATAACTCGTGCATCTGAATTATTAATAATGGTTGCACCTTCAGGAAATCCTGTTGATGTGAAAAATACCATTACGCGACAGTCGATAAGTGTCTTTGGGTCTATAGCCTGAACAGAGCTATTAATGTTGATTGGTATCAATAGCTCTGCCATTGTTGCTGTGCTTTCTGGGGCATATCTTGGAAGCCCGACTAGATGCCGACCGCAGCTGACAGTGTTTCCCATCATATCCCGCATGGGCTCACCCTCAAGTCTGATTACGGCAAATAGTTGAGTTCCCTGAATTGAAACAGATTGTATGGAGCCGACTCTTGTAAAGTCAGCCCCAGATTTATTTACTAGGACTGTTGACATATTAATCCGTAGCTAGTTTAAAATATAAGGCATATTTAGAACCATCGTAACCGGCCCGAGTTGAAGCCTCGCTGATGTCGCCTAAAGCCCTAATGCTTTCTTTTACTGTCTCTATTTGTAATTCTAATGGAGTCTCTGTATCATTCCATCCTGTTAAGCCTGCTGTGTATTCTTGGCCATAAACCTTGACTGGGAATTTCATCAATGCACGGTGTCTCATTTCGAGTTTAAGTGCATATGATTCAATTAGGTTTTGTACCATGGCCAGTGCACCATATACAAGAACCACTACAAGGGCCGATACTGCTGCCGTGGCAATGAATCCTCCTGCCGCAGCACCAGCTGCTGCTAATGCTAATGATCTTCCGCCTGCAATTACGCTCCGGACTGCCGATATAACCTTAGCTGCTCTTGGTAGAACTTGTAGTGCTTTTGAACCAACAGAAGAACCAAATGACATTGCCGTGTGTGCTAATGAGCGAACCCAACCTGCACCTGCAACGGCCTTACCTGCCCGTGCTGCCAATGATAGGCCCCTACTTATGGCAGGGCCACCAAGTATACGACTTGCCGCACCATACGTCAAAGCTGCTGATAGTCCACCTACTGCAACGTTTCCTACGCCAAGAAGGTATACGGAAGCACCAAGGTCAGTTGGTTGGAATGCTGTTTGCTCATAGATTAGACCTGGAATTGTTTCTGCGCTTGACACCTGAGCGTACTCAGATGCTGCTGTTGAAACAAAGTTCATAAAGATGCCAAGTTTCATATACAAATTTGAATACATATGAGTTGACGGCTCTACAAACATACCTGGGGTAATGATTGTTACATACCCGTCGAAGTCTGTAAATACATGCTGAACTTCGCGGCATTTAATCACACCCGACATATTTCTCAGGTCATCTTGAATGAATGCATAGTCGCCAGGCTGAACGTCCGGATTACCGGTAATGATAACCGCACCATCATACATCTTTTCCAGTTCTTCTAGTAAATAACCTTGAGCAGTTTTGATAGCCATACCAACAGAGCTAATGGAGTTATCGTTGATATATCCGAACTTGGCAAGCGAACCTTTAAGGCCGCCGTTTGCTTTCATATCAAAGATATTCTCTCCGTATCCAAAATCCTCTGGGTCGCTATTGTATTCTACTTTAGCGCCAGTGATACAGTTCTGGTCTAGTCTTAGTTGATTTGAAATTAGATTGTAAGAACTGTTAATCATATGGAAGTTTGTAGCAGGAACATAAGAGGAGATGTCGACGTATTTGTCTGCGTTTGCCGCATCCAGTAAGTCAATAATATCGGAGCCATTGTTTTTTAATGTTTGCTCTCCAATGATCTTTGTCTTCTCTTTTAGTTCGTTTTCTGCTACGAATTGGCCGATACCTGTGGTGTCTCCAGCTAGGGCTGAGTCTGCCTCTTTCTTGAAGTCTGCTTTCTTCTGAATCTTGGATAGCAGTTCTGCTGCTAATGATGTTGGCTTTTCTTTACCTATCATCATCTGCTCTTTAATCCCTGCGAATGTTGTAGAGCGTCCTTCGATGTTTTTAACCAATAGGACAGATGATGGGAACATGCGGCGGCCGGTTGTTAATACATCCCAAACAGTCTTATTAACAACATTGAAGTTTGAGAAGAAATCATTCAGCGAGAATGGGAACAGGTCTTTTAGGCTTGTAACAAAGAATCGGTCTGCCATATCAACATTCATAAGCCAGAAGTTTTCCAGGCTCTCCGTTGCGCCTTTTGCAGAATAGAAGAAGTATTCGTCTAGCTGTGAATTCCATAGAGAATTACTGAACCCTATGCCGCTATCACCAACGAGGGTTGAAGCGGCAGTTTCGTTGCTCATACCTCTTACATCTCTAAAGTCTGCATTGTCTGCAAACCATCTTGGGTTTCTACCAAAGCTATCTAGATTAGCCGACTTAAGAACTTTAGCCACCGCTGCTGATACATAGAGGTTGTCAATATCGGAAAGGAAAGAGAATGTTGGCACTACATCGCCGATAAACAATTGCTCGTTTTGAAGCTCTCTACCGAAGCCTTCTGCTACAATTGTCAGAACTTCTCCGCCGTCAGACTCTGTTACGATTCCATTAAATACAACAGACAGCTTATTAGGATCGTTCCCGTATCCCATTCTAATCTGGATTTTATTGCCAGCTTTGAGTCTGATTTGGTCCATTGAAATAATACGGGCCGCGTCAGAGTTTAAGGAGCGTATATCCACATTCTCAGGCTTTAAGGCTCTGATTTCTTTAGGATCAGAAGCTGTATTTAAAGCATTAAGAACTTCAAATGTAGCGACAGCAACAGGGTTATCCTGATTTGCCATTTCTACGCGAATGTTTCTAACTGCAGGAACTTCGTAGTATGATGCATGTTGACGATAGTTGATTAGGTTAATCAAACTGTTTTCGTCATTACCGTGAACCATATAAACCTTGTATGTCGGAATCAATTTTTGGATTCCTCGATTCAGGTCTTTGACAAAGTTTTCAAGCCTAGACTTAGCTTGAATTTCCTCTGTCCATGGAACTGGGTCTACAATTGCTTCGATTGGGTCTTTTTCACGGCCAGCATAAAGTTCGTTAATGTAACCTTCAGCAACCTTTGACACATCTTCACCGGCAGAAACCCTTGCAAGCGCGGTTGACGCAACAGCCTCTTCCTGTGCCTGCTCCTTATTCTTGCCGCTAGACAGCGATTTAACATACGCTGCTCTTGCTGCAAGTAGTGCCTGTCTTACTCTTTCTGGAGTGTAACCGGCGTGAACTTTATCGCCGCTTGCACTTGCTGAACGGCCATTGGGCATTGGAATAGAGCGCCATTCTAATGCAAACTCTCTGTGTGCCTTATCAAGGTCATTACTTTCGCCTCTAATATAAGCACCTAGTGCAGGACGTTTATTGAAGATTAACCATGTTCCGATCTTTTCTTGAACGGATGGAGACATAGGTGTGCTTCCAGGCAGCCGTAGGCCTTGTACAGCAGCTCTAAGAGTTACAGGTATGGTTTGGTATTTCCCAACCGCGTAAAGCTGCCCTGCGCTCTGCATAGCCATTACTTGGGCCACTGTCTTATTAGAGATGCCTCTATTACCTGAGCTTAACCTTTTGCCTATATACCAGTTGGCAATATCATAACTGCCTCCACTTTCACCAGCAGAGATAAACTCTTTTAAGGTCATAATGCTTGACCTTGCTCTTGAGCCGCCTCTTGCGTATGCTGCTGCGGAATAAGAAGAGTTTGTTTTTGATGATGTCGCAATAGAGGATGGGCCGTTTGTAGATTTGCCGTAGTAAGCCTTGGGACTAATCACCTTGTCATTAATTCTGATTTCATAGTGAAGGTGCGGGCCTGTAGAACCACCAGTGTTACCTGATAGTCCAATTACCTGACCTCTACCAACACGAGAACCCTCTCTTACGAGAATGCGGCTTAAGTGGGCATATCTAGTTTCGATTCCGTTTGCATGCTTAACATAGATTACGTTACCGTATCCGCGCTTACCATTTTTATTCATCTGGAACTTAGCTACGGCTACAACACCATCATCGGCAACACGTACAGGCGATCCTACTGGTACTGGCATATCTAACCCCATATGCCGTCCACCAAAGTTCTGCAAGTCCCTACCAAGCCTTGTATAAGCTACGATGCTTTCCAATGGGAGTAAACGTTTATTTGAACCTGTGCTTACCTTGTAGTCACGTTCATACTGGTCTCTGGTGTAGACCAATTCTACGTTTGCTTTACGTTTTGGAGAAGTTCCGCCGTCCGGGTTTTGAACCATAACCGATGCACCGGTAGTTGAGTTACCTCCGGCATCATTCATAGCTGGAGCAGTTGTGTAAATATTTAGGTCTGTTTTGATTAACGCGCCTGTTGCTTCCAGCAACTTGTTGATTTCTGGAAGTTTTTCATCCCAGTATGCTACTACTTTATCCGGAGATAGAATGCCTTGGTCATAGATAAATGGGAATGACGACAGGTCTTTCCAGCTTTTGTACTCTTTTGTTGGAGTTAGGTTCTCAAAGATTTCTTTAATTCTTAAATCCGGAATGCCCTCTCCATTGAACGACGTATAATTGCCTTCAAGTTTGTCAATCCAATCCTTTTCTTTTTTAAGGTCTTCTTTTAAACCCTTAATTGTAATTGGATTAAGGTTAGTGATAACCTCGAAATACAACGATTCCATTTCTGAATCTAGAAGTCTTATACGCTCCAGTGTTATACGCTCTTCCGAACCTGAGGCAGTATTGGCTGATACGAGCTGTAAATATAATTGAGTGATATATACAGATTTCTGAGTGTCGTCTGCCTTTTTGTAGACATCGGACTCTTGAAGTGATTTAGCTTCTGATAGCTCTGCCTTAGCCGATTTATCCAATGCGTCAGCCAAGCGACTGTTTATCATGGAAATCATATTGTTGTATTCGGATGTACTTGAGCCGTCTTTTTTAAGGGCGCGATACTGTCCGATCACATCAATTAGTCTTTGTGCTTTATTGGCAGAGTCATTCCATCCGTTAACAGAAGATGCTAGTACGTATCTACTGGATTCTATTGCGCCGTAAGAATCAGATTCAATAAAGGTGAAGTTGTTGATTAGGAGATTATTTAGTGAACCAGATGTGGTTGCATGAGATGAGTCTAGGATTGCATATTTAATGCCTAGACCATTTACTAGGGGATTTTCGATTGCAAGTACATCTAGCCCTTTTAATGCCGGCGTTGACACCCTTACATAGTTTGTCATCTCGTCGGCTTTTTTGATTGCTTGCATGGCGGTTGTAGATGCCATGCCTTTAGTATGATTAACGGCAGTTGTAATTAGAACTTCAGAAGGAGAACGTCCAAGATATTGTGCATATGGGTATACGAAACCTTGAACTGTTTGATTGGCAAATCTATTTCTGCGTCTGACGGTAATTGATTGTAATGCCACGCCGCCGTCTTTGACATTGGTGCCTGCAAGCCTTTCTCTTACATATCCGACCCAAATTCTACCAGTCTCATCGTAACGTTCGGCATTGTCGTCTGTTACTTCTGAGATATTTGCTTGAGACGTTTTCTTGCCTTCTTTTGTCTGCAAAGAGCCTTCTAGGTCTACCGTCTTTAATGTTCTGAACTGTCGAACAAGATTCCAGCAGAAATCTGATTTTGGCCTACCCTCAAATTGGATGTCCGTCATAACAAGAGGCCATCCAAGATTAAATTCAAACGAGCGACTTAGACCTGAGTTAAGAAGAGCCTCAATATCTTCACTCGTATTTTTCTCAACCATGTAGTTAAGAAGATTGGACTCTTCTGGGTTATCAACGTATTTCACATAGCTGCCGGTAGAAACAACCTGGTCTCCATCTTCGCCATTATATTCGGAAATATTTCTGACTTTGCCAGATTTAGTCTTAACTTCTGAGCCCTCTTCGATTGAGATGAATTTAATACTCTTGGCGAGAGGTTTCCAGTTTACCATTTGCAGTCTTAGGGAAACTGTAACTACACCCTGGTCTGCATCAGTTGAAGACATTTCTGCCTGAAACTCATGCAGTGCATACATGTAATACCCAGAACCTATTGCTAGATTCAAGGGCATCAAATGATTTTCAACAATCGCATCTGAACGAATGAATACATATGGAAATGAGTTGCAGATAGCAATTAGCGTTTGAAGCCTTTCAATGTCTTTAGCATCCGAGGCATCAAATGCGAATGTGGCAAGATGAAGCATCTCGCTATATCTGGATTTAGAAGTTAGAACCGAAGTATCTCGTAGGAATTCGTGCTGGGTTGTATAAAACTTATCAACCTTGTCGAATGAGATTGGTTCTAAATCTAGCATTCCGTTGATAGAAAAAGTAAATCTTGCCATATTCTTCTCTTAGTAATTTCTATTGTCAAATGTTACTGTTGACCTTTGGTTTGTATCACCTTGTATCAGGCCTCTTAGACCCTGTTTAATCCTTGTATCTGAGAATCCGTTAATAACATGACCGTTAATGGTAACAGAGTTAGGATCGTTACCCCAGTCTTTTACATAGCTGGTTTCTGATGTTCTACCTTCCAATACGGGATTGGTTCTGGCAACAGGGGAGTTATACATAGGTGAGCTTGGGTTTGGAGCTTCTGACCTGCTAATCATAGCAAGTCCAGCCATCCCCGCCGCGCCAAGGATAAGTTTGTTTTTGTTATGCTTTAGCGTTTCTAAAACACTATAAGCACCGTCTTCTATTCTATTAATGGTACTAGGATTCGCCTCAAAAGGCAATGCTGCGGCCTCTGCTGCGCTGCTATTTCTAGCTGCTGCGGCTATTGCTGCTGCATTGGAATTTGCATTAAATCCTTTACCGCCAACCATTTCTATTGGGCTGTCTGCTATCACTTTGCCGTATTTTCCAACAGATTTCCTGACAGTATTGATTGCATCCTGAATAGACCTACCTACATCATCGTCACTATGCTGATATAGCGACTCCATGAAACTACCGATAACATCTCCGAGTTTATTATAGTTCGCGTGTTTGCCACGGTTCTCTGCCATAAACTCGTCAATCTGTTCCATAAGACTTGTGGATAGACCACCCTTATTTGCAAGACGAACCGACTTAAGCGTATTCTCCTGCATAAGGTAGGCTGTCTGTTCAGCGATGTAATATCTGGCTCTTACTTCTGACATTGCGGCTTTTCTTGCAGCATCATCCATGTCTGCCATAGCAAGAGTTTTCATCTCTTCGTCTTTGGCGCGTTTGAGAGAACCTTCTACCAATTGATGGAATGCAGTTACTCTTGGAGCCTCGATGTCACGTTCCTTACCGGACATGATGTTGTCGATAAGTTTTTTTGTAGCATCACCAACGCCGGAGATATTGGTAAATTTTTTATTGCTTTCATTCAGCTTGGGTGTAAGCTTAGTGATAGCATCTTTGTGGCTTTTTACCATTTCTGCTTGGCGCTTCATGATGTTGACCATCCCTTTATTGTTTTTAGAGAAGTCCTTGGACTTAGGATCCAATACGGAGATAATAGCTTTATCGTCGTCAAAGTCGCCAGAGTTTAATTTCATCATCTGAGCATCCATCCCGACTGCCATACCTTTGCCCATATTTCTGTCTACGACAAGCTCTGTGCTAAGAACAGAGTTCGGACCAGTTGCAGGTTCGCGAGTAAACAAGCCTTGTACAGGATGTTTAGTTTCTTTGTCTATAACTCTGAACATACCGCTATCGCCGATTTCTTGATATTCGAACCTCTTCTTATCAAGCCCGTATTCTGCTGCGGCTTCTTCGGTTACAAAGACTCTAAGTTTATCCTTATTCATACCGTCGTCAAAGACTGCTTGCTGCGCACTATTTAGAGGCTGAACGGTTGAGTATGAGGCATTCCTATAATTCCGACCTGCGGCTGCTTTTTTAAGAGAAGAACCTGTTTGCTTCTGGAAATCCCTATATTCTTTAAAGGCGTTCATATAGGCTGTTGCGGCAAACTCTTCTGCTACGCCACCAACACCCTTAGCGTTCATGTAATCGGATAAAGAGAGTAGAAGATTTCTTCTCATCTTTGTAGCTTCTTTTGTGGCATCTTTGCCATTTGGAAGCTCTGCGTATCCGCTTATGTTGCTATCTAGGATTGGAATAGATAGGGATTTTTGCCCCTTGAACTCTTTGCTCATTCCTTTTGGAACTGGCAGGTTGATATTTAAGATGCCATCCTGAGGTTTTACATGGCTCAAAGAGCCGCCGTTTTCGAAGGCCTTAAGTCGTTTTGTTTCATCCTTGTTGAATAGGTCTTCAATTTGAATGGCCCGCTCTCTTTCATCTGCATCAAACACTTGAGAGAACTCATGTCCGCTCTCAAGCTCCATGCCTCTGGCTTTAGCTTCGTATATGGCATCCATATTTAGAGTTGTAAGGGCATCTTTTAGCTCGTGTGAGTTTGTAAGATGGTCGAATCTATCCATAGCCATCCAGGACATTTTTTGACCTCGGCTCGATTCGCCTGTAAGCGCCGCCGTGCCAGGACGTAGACCTGCTAGATTATACAGACTCATTTTTGAGCCTAACGATTCTAGGCCCGTATAGTCGCCCTTGATTGCACCGTATAATTGGTCATAGCTAATTTTCCCTGCAGCATACATATTCTGGCGCTTACTTGAGGCTTTGATTAATTCCGCCATTGCAGAAGATATATCGTTACCCTTACCAACATGGATAGGAACTGATGTGCCATCTCCCAATGCAAAATTAAGAGTTACTGAATTGCCGCGTTTAAGGGCTTTGTCATGCGCCTGAGATAGATTGCCAAGCATAGTTCCCAATGCGATATTTGAGAACTTAGGATCTTCGATAGCTTTAGCTGCGAATAAACTTGCCCTTGCCCGTTTAACTTCATTGCCGGCCTCGTTTGAATCCAGCCCGGCTTCTGATAGCTTATTGAACGAATGCTGCAAATCCTTTAATGCCTGTGGAGCATCTTCTGGCAGTTCGCCTGAGACATCTAATCCGCTATTGGTTATAACCTCCACGATTACATTTTTTGCTCTATTGATTTGATCTTTATCTCTGAAGTTGCTAACCTCTAGACCTTGGAGCGTATAACCTGTTTTAAAATCCTCTGAACGGACATTGATATCTTTGTAGGTATTTCTAACCTTAGCCAATGCAACATCTAGCTCTGCGCCGTTTTGCTCTACAAACTTCTCGATAGCGCCTCTAAACTCTTTTGGGGAGAATCTGCTGCGGCCCTCAGGTAAAACTTTCTGAAGTTGGTTATGTCTTTCGAGATTTCTAGTATCTCTTGACGACACCACAATAGAGCCGTTCTCCATTGAAATGGAGCCTTCCCTTTCGAACCTATCTATGATTTCTTTTAATGCAAAATCACGTTCTGTTCTATGGGTAGATGTAGACTTAACATCGTTAAAGATTTTGATGCCCGAGTTAGAATCTGTATCTGTAACAACATTATTATTGCCTACAAATTTGTACCCGTCTCTGGTGTTCTCAATTCTTGAAACCGTAAAGGAATCCACCGTCTTCGGAATCGTATATTCTTTCCCTCCGAAGAAACCTATACTTTCGCCGCCTTTGTAGGAAACATTATTGCCATTTTGGATTTGGGCCATCTTAGCGATTTGCTCTTCTGTTCCTGTAAAGGCACCTTGTCCGAGACGAACAGTTCCCGGAGCATTCAAATGGATACCCTTAAGCATCTGCTCTGTTTTGCCGTCCTCCAGTACCATGCCCATTACTGCACTACCAATAGTGTTATTGAAGCTGCTATTATGTCCGACGATTGATGCTAAGATTGCGCCGCTAAAGTTGTGACCTAGTCCTTGTTCTACTAGCAACTTAGATGCTTGCGCAATGCGTCTTGTATCTTCATGTGTAGTATTTGCAAGGTCAATTACGGTTCCTCTTGACACTGTGCCTGTTGAACGCTCTGGGTGAGGGGCTATACCAGCTACTGCCTGCTCGGCCTGATAGGCACTTGATACAGAATAAGTTCTTGAGCGGAGATTAGATGGAATTGCTGATAGTCCTGTTTGGCCAATCATTGCCTGATTGATTACATTGTAGGTTCTTCTTTGGCCCTCAAGAGAACTTGCATCTTTCATTCTTACAATCTTACCGGTGTCCGAAGGATTGAACTGAAGTTTTGTATCAAGTGACGGCGCCCTTACGACATTCTCACCGTCATCAGGACCGACATAAGCGCCAAGGCTTTGCATTTGCTCTAGGGCCTTGCCATATGGAGTTCCTTCTACATGACCTCTAAATCCTGCAACTTCAAGATTAGTGAACCCATCAATGACAGTACTATCGGCAATTGAGGAGCTAATAATAACGCTTTTCCCGTCTGATGATAGGGATGCCATTTCAATGCCGCCCAATGTAGCACCAATAGAGTCAGCGAACGGTTGATATAATTTTGCTTCGTATATATTGCCATTCTTTGAGTATTGCAGGACCCCATTCCTTTTCTCTGGGATAAGGTCTTTGATTGTTTCCCCGTTTGGCATCTTGATAGAAATGTCAGAGTTAGAAATATCAATTGCGGCGCCAGGATAGAAGTTGCTGATATTATGTGCAAATCTTTCTGCGAATGCATCGTCATGGCCCAGTGTGCCTGATAGATAGCCTTTAAGTGCGTTTATCTTCTCTTCTTTGCTGGCTGTTCTGTCAATAGAAAGAGAGCCTATATTTGGCACTTCTTTGTTTTTGACCCAGCTCATATCTACTGTTCTTAATTTTGAAGAGTAGTTGATTTCGCCGGCTTTTACTTCTGATGAAATCAATTCGTTTGAAGATGCGCGTCTCAGTATTTTGAAATGCTCATCTGTAAGTTTGCCGCTAACAACAAGGTTTGACAATTCATCTGCGGTATATTCTCCACGGATAAATTTCATTGCCCCGCTTTGACCTAAGGTTTCCGACAAGTCCATATTGGACAAAGAGTTGAAGTTGTGCAAAACGGCACTTTCCCATTTAGAGACAGAACTGTTTGCACGTTCAACTGCAGCAGTCCTCATAGAGTCTGTAATAATACCTCTATTCTTTTGGGCTTCTGCTGTTACTTCACGGATACTTCTCCGCCCTGAATATCTTGTCATTGCACTGTGACGTTTAGCCTGACGCTGCATCTCTGCGGCGTAATTGTCCTCTGTGAATGTCCTATTCGCCTTACTGTTTAATTTAGTATGGTCAACTCTGATATCAGCGGAACCGCGAGGAGTTCGCTCTTTCCGATTTGATTTAACAACCTCGATTGAAGAACCGATCAAAGCTCCCAATCCAATGCCAGCGATCGATGAAATCGGACTGTCAATTGGGTCACCTGCCATAAAGCCCGCGGCAGCACCGCCGAGCACTAGATTGTTGATTGCCATATATTAACCTATGTTTATATTTTGGTCGCTAAACCCTGTGTTTGAAAAACGGATATCTTTTGCAAATATACCGCGCTTCATCAACTGGTCTTTTATTAATAGCGATTCTTGGAACTCTCGTCTTGCTCTTGTTTCTTTGATTGAGCTTAACTGTGTTGTTACTTGGTCTTCATTTAGGATGTATGATTGCCTGGCCAAATCTTCTTCATCAGATTTCCAGAATCCATATTCCCTGACATCTTCTTTAGATAGCTGCAACGCCCTCAGTTTGACATCTTTGATTTCAATCCTTGGGTCCCATCCTGCGAAGTCTGATGTAGGTATTCCCGTTGCCTCTTCTATTAGCGACGCTGCCCTTAGCTCTTGAACATACTCCCTGAATGAGATTCCTATGTCTGCATCCCCACTATTCTTATAGGCCTGGTATGCTGAACGGTTTTCGTCAATTAGGTCTTGTTCTTCTTGTTGAATTAATGCAGAAACATCATCGCCGTTTTCGATAGCATCCTTCCTTGCCCATAGCATACGGTACATATCGGATGTGTTATTGTCGTCTACGATTCTTGAGATTTTATTTCTGTCTGATTCTTTTGCATTTATAAAAGAGGAGAAGTAGGCACGTTCATTATCTGAAAGTGCACCATATGCGGATTCTACATCTTGTCTTGTGTCTAGTCCTGAAGCCACTGCGCCGTAAACAGTTTTGCCGGCTTTTTGTTTTGCAATATTAGCCTCATAACTATTAGTGCCGGCAGACTTGCGGTAAATCTGCATCTGTTTGTAGAACTCTAAGGCATCGAAGTAGTTGTCTACGTTTCTTCGCTCTTGGATATATTCCGGTACATGCTCTGAGTCTATGTACTTGTATGAGTCTTCTACGAATGGCCTAATGAAGTGTTCGTATGGCTTGTTCCAGAGTGCAGTGTCGCCTTCGGATAGTTGAGTTTTGACGTAATCTTCTATTGCTGTTCTTTGGTGCAATAGCTTGCCCGCCGGCCGGAAGAATGTCAGACGTTCTGTTGAAAGCTCTGCATTATGGGTTGTACTTTCCCATATGGAGCCCAGCATTCTGCCCCACATTGAAATACCTTCAAGCTCTTCGTCTGTCTTGTATTCGAAGAAGCGCTTCTTCCTGGAGCGTTCCTGGGATTGAATATAAATCTCTTCGAATCTTGCAGCGTCTTCGTCTGAAAGCTCGGTTTCTTCTCCGGCGACTTTCCTGCGATACAAATCCTCCATCTTCTCATACATTTTATAGTATTCGTTACTGCCGAATGCTACGTCTGATAGGATTTTGAATTTGTCGATGTCTGGATAGTCGTTGGGGTCAATGTCAGATAGCTCTGGATTCCATGTTTCGTATCCCTTACCAGGAAGCCTGTCGTATCCGTTTTCTACCTTATCCCAGAATGCGCCCCTTGAGAAGTCGTTGAAGTAATCTCCTTTTGGTAGCCAGTCTGGAGCAGCAGTATTTTTTAACGGATTGAAACGCTCTCCTGTGACGTCTGCTGACATTGGAATGATACGTCGTATAACGTCCGCCGAACCTAACATACCACCGAGGTTCTGTGCTTCAAACTCTCTGGCGATATTTGTGGCTTCTCCCGAGCGTGCATATTGTGTTTTTAAGTCCGGCATACCTATACCGAAGTCTTTTAGCACACCTGATACTGCCCAGCCTTTAAGACCTACGAAGTCTAGACCAGAAGATACAATATAGTTTGCTGACTCTGTATTAGGGTCATACTTAGCCAACTCGCCATATGTTGCTTTGCCATCACCAATAAGCGATAGTCGTTTATTTGAAACATTTTGGGTTATTGATAGTGTTGGAATAATGTCAGGCTCACCAGAGTCCTGCATCTCTTGTGTGAGAGCTTCCATCCTTGGATTGATCAGGTCAGGCTTGATAGCGTCGCCAAAGGCCATTTGAAACCCGCGACCAATCCAGCCGCCCATAGATACGTCCATGCCCCATACAGGATATGGCATATCTCCTTCGTGCATTTGTTCGAAGCGGTATGGATTTCTTAGATAGTCGAATGGACTTAGGAATGGATTCAGATCTTCTTCTGTGTCTTTATCCCCATAAAGAATCTTGTCTTTATTATCAGCCATCAATCTTTGATACCAATTCTTGGTGAAATATTTTACACCCTCACCTTCTATTGGTGTTGACGATGAGAACCATCCTCTGTTTTTACGGATAGCTACATCTTTGCCTTCCAGATATTCGGCCCTTACTTCATCACTACTTTCGCCTATCAATGCACCAGGGAGAAATGGTAGTGCAAATAATGCACCGATTGCCGCGCCTCTTGTTGCAAATCGTTTAGCCCTTGTGCCTACTGCTACTGCATCTTGTATTGGCGTATTAGCTGCGAGTGTCGCTACGCCGCGACCGAATATAAAGCTTTCTCTTGCAGCCTCTATTGTTGAGCTGATATACCCATTATTTGCCAACGCTGTTGGGATTGCACGTCTGCCGTAAGCGATTGTACCACCAAACATTGCTCCAGCCAGAGGGAAGCCTGCTAGTTTTAACAGAGAAGTTGAACCTGGTGCTACATACTCTTGCTCTTGTCTGTATTCTTCAAACCTGTCTGATACAGTCTCTGCATATAGGAGTTTCGCGCCGAGGAATGTTGTTGATAGTCCTTCGAGGATGCCATGACCGAATCCTGAGTCGTCTGTACCTATCAATCTGGAGGCATTGTCCAATGCATAGAACCCGGCTGCCAATCCTGCGAGTTTCATTGTGCCATGTCTGGCATATCCGGTTGCTAATTCCTTAATTGTTGATTCGGATGTTGCATTTGGATTAATTCTGCCATATTTGCGAATCAGTTTAAAGAGTGTTGAGTTCCTATTAATCAAGGTGCCGCCGGTTTCTTCTATGAACCCAAGTGGTTCATTGACCATGTTAAAACCCTGAGCTATTGCCTGCCCAACAACAGACTTCATCCACTCTTTTCCAATATTTGCATTTTTATCTGCTGCAATAATTGTAAATGGAGTATGCGTAGGGACGTTCCTCGCTAGGTCGCCAATCTCTCTTCTGGATAGGAACGATGCTCCTTCCCCAACGGCTATATGTCTACGCAGGACTTTATTATAGTTAGATGTTGCTGAGTGCCCCGGTTCCGTGCCTGCAAACTCTGTTAAAGTAAGTCTTGCATTTTCGATTACTACATTGTCCGATGCGTCTAGTAGTTTACCCTTCGAATATTTGAGCCCAACATCAAAGTCGGCGTCTGTTAATTCTCGCTCTCCGTATTTTGATGCTAAGAATTTTAAGTATCTTTTCTGCCCCTTTAGCAAATCGGAGGAGAATTCAAATTCAGATTCTACGGTAGAGAATGGAGTGATAATATGGGAAGTATTAAAGGTTCTTAAAATAGAAAAAGGGGAAAGTTCCTCGAACGCCCTTGCCACGTTCATAGACAAGTTTGCTAAGGTAACTTTCCCGCCACCGAAGACATTTAGAGCGTCCTGTTTCGTACCTCTGATAGAATCAGATAGGTAGCTTAGGTTTACATAACGCTCAACCTTCCGTTGTACTTCTTTATTTTTAAGTGCTCTGTTAGCCAATACGAGGCCTTCCAGAGTTAATCCGTATTTTACGACAGAGCCTACAATGTCCCTGGCCTCTTGCTCGGATTTATTTTCCTCAACTGTTTGAGCATCCATCAAGACTCTGCGGTGAGCAATTCTTTCCTCTCTGCGGTCTCTGTAATCGTTAAGGGCCGACCACCCAATATTAGATGTTATCATGCTGGAGGACCAACCCTTTCTTCCTCTTGTTTGACAATTGGGGCAACCTCATTGGGAAATGCAACATGGCAAGCCGCATACATCTCGAAGAGGTCGTTAATGGGGAGACTTTTTGCTTCTGTGTATTTGATGCCAAGAAACCTTGATATTACTGCCGCCATTGCCTCTACCATAGGGACAGATTCCACTGCTCTATCGTATGCTTTGAACGGGTCTTCTACGTATTCCTTTGATTTTATAAAGATTATTTTGCCAACTGTTGATACAAATCCGGCTGAGGAATTATTGTAATCAACGCCCTTTGGAATACCTGGGACATCAATAACGCAGGACTTGAAGATTTCTTCATACAGCTCATCTTCTGTTGCAGCATCTTCAATGTTGATTCTCATGGCCCTATCTAATTCGGTCATAGACATTAGTCTAGCTAGAACAGATAGGTTTTTAAACATTTGCCCCTCGATTTGAATAGGGGTGTTATTAAAGGGGATAACAACTGTCCCCGTCTTCAAATCTAATGCACTCATTACAGGATCTTAATTTGCGAATAGGCTTGCTGCAGTGGAACAAATCCTGAGCGATACATGATTTGTTCTTTCAATGTTGAAATAAAACCTGCAGGAGCGGTTGTTAGAAACTCTTGTTTGGCTTCTGGGTACAATAGGCAACGGCGAACTACTGAGTCTTCTGCGCGAATTTCATTGTCCATCATTCCCTGTTTAATCATATTGGAATATTCTTGTCGTCTTAATACACGCCAGATAAAAATATCCTTGCCGCCCAAAACTGACGATACATGAATTGTACCATATTTTTCAAGCCATGCTTCAATGTCATAAATCTTTGGGGCATCTTCTTTGTCGGAAAGAGCATCAAGGAGGATGTCGATATCCGTCTGTTCCTTTCGCTCTTCCTCGGCATTTTCTTTAGCCTGAGCTAACTGCTCGTGTTCATCAGGGGAGAGTTCGTCTGGATGTAGCGACTCCAACCCTTCAATTCTTTCAACTCTCATTCTGGAATTACCTCTTTAGCGATGAATTTGTATCCATCAATTAATTGGCCGTCTGAGCCGATATCTACTGAATGTTCATATCCAACTATTCTACATTCTACAATAGATATGCGTTGTTGAACACCCTCTGTAACAGCGTCAGAGTTATTATAGACCATATGAATAGTAAAGCTTCCTAGGTCTGCCCAGTCTAATACAGATTTGGCCGATACCTGTTCGTTTTGGTATTCCTTTAACTGCTTGCGGTATTTTGCAAGCTCTTCGGATGTAAGCTGGAGCTGTTCATATGAGCTAAGAATCTTAAATTCGTTTGTCCGGCCGCGGTAGTGTGCAATTACCCTTGCAAGGTAATCTTTCTCCGCTTTATTGATTCTAATAATACCGTTGACGATTACATTGCCTCTGGCTAGGAAGTCGTATCTACTATTGCCAATAGTGTAAATAGGTATGCTTGTTAGTGATTCTCCAACAGCAACACCGGCCGCCCGGTCAATTAAAATATCTCCAATATACAGATTAAAATCACTAGACGAATAGTATTTGGTGTACAACCCATCGTATGATGCAGTCTGAACTTTACTATGCGCCAAGGCTCTTTCCCTGTCCGTTTCTCCGGGGTTAAGATTAACCTGTTTGCCTCTTCCCTTTGCAGAGATGGCTGACATATTGTCTATTGGATCGGTTTTACCAGTAGCCTTCGGAACGCCCTTTGGCTTAAATGTGGTAGGACCTTTTCTTGTATCCTGTACCTTTGGGTACATCTTCTCGATTATAGTTTTATCAACTGATACAGTTTTACCAGGAGCGAGATTTTTAGCGAGAGCATATTCAAGACCAATATTATATTCCCGAGAATGTTCTTCGGCTCGGTTCCCATCAACAGATACTTGAACGCCATCGCTGGTGTTTGAGATATTATATTTTGACTTAGCCATTATTTATCCCATGTCTTTCTGTGTATTGCAGGATCAACGATCTTGTCTCCGCCCCATAGTCCGACTTTGCCGGCCTTTGCTTTGTGGTATTTCTGCTTGATACGGTTAATATCTTCGGTGGACATACCAGCCTGTCTGGCACTTTCAGGTCTAAACCATGCCATTCCTGACTCTACTGCTGATTCTATATACCTAGGATTGTAGAATAACTTACGCCCATAAGTATCTGTTCCAACAACCTTGGTTACGCCGTCTTCAATATCTTTGTCCCACTTGCCATCTTGGACATATTTTTTAAGGAAATCTGCGGCCTCTTGTCCGTATGGTTGACCCTTATTCTTTTGGTGGTCAGTCTCTGGTGTGTCAATACCCATAAAACGAAGAGAAGTTCTGCCATCCTCATTTTTAGAGCGGTATTCTGTGCCGTCACTTTTCCTTGCATTAACTTTGACGGTATCGCCGTCCTCTACTTCAAACCCATTTTTACTGGACTTGAAACTATTTTTATCTAGGTATGCACCATCGTAACCCGATGGCTTAGAACCCGATGCACTGTCCGGAGCATCTGTTGCGCCTTGTTTGCGATATTCCTCTCTGGCTGCATCCAGATAGCTTTGAGGGACGTTGGCCTGTGTGCCATTACCTGCAAGCTGAGAATAAGCGTTAATACGATTAATTTCGTCTTGTGACCATGTGCCTTTTTTGACTGCATCATTAACGGATTGATTCCATCTGTCGTAATAATATGATGAGTCACCGTTATTATAGTTTACATTCTCTCCTGATAGCTGTGAAGCCTTTACGCCGTTATGTTTGGCTTCACCATAAACAGCACTGCCAATTTTATTGCGCGTTTGTCTGGCATCCCTAGCAACAAAGGAAAGTGTATTTTCGGTAATGATGTCGTGAATTGAGTGGACTTGCCCAGAATTGATTAACGTTGCGCCGTATATAACTTCTGATACGGAGAAGGCGCCATACTCTGAACTTAGAAGAATAATGATATCGAAAGGAAGGATGTCATCTGCCATTAGGTGATGATAAGCCTTTTGCTTTTCGAGTTTTAATTGATAGATAGAGTCGACCGGTTCTTTAATACCAATGCCGTCTGCAATATCTTGCATGAATTGGCGCAGGTCGTCGTGTAGGAATGATGTTTTGACAATCGACCCTGCTACGTATCGTTTACCAATAGCAAAGCCGTCGATATTTGTGTTGCCCAAATTATAGACTGGGACTTTGTCTCTGAATATTTGATAAGACAGTGAAAGAAGACTGCCCATGTAAAGATAGCCGTATCCAGGGAAGTTAAAAATAATGTGGGTGGCATCGCCACCCACAGAATGATATTCTTCCTTGTGTAATGGCTGATTTTTATAATCTTGCATATTACACCTGTAGGAGAATAGATTTAAGTATTAACGAGAGTTAAAGGTATCCATCGGTTCCCATGGAGATACTGAGCGGGCAATAAATGAATATTGTTTCTCAGTGGTCAAGTCGTCGATAGAAATACCACCGGATTCGGATACGAACTCTACGCCGTAGATGGTCATTTTAGTAGAGCTACCAAATTCGTTAGTGGAAGCCAATACGATATCGAATGGGAGAATTTGGTCTGCCAGGCGGGCCTTGGTTAGGTCACGCAGGCCTGAACGAATACCTTGAGAGGTGTTCAAGTCCAGTTTACCGTATTCTGGATTCAAGGTGCCGCCACCGCGAATGCCGTTGTTAGCTTTAGGATCGGTTGAACCATAAATGGCGTTACGAGCAGCTTCTGGGATAGCGTCTTGATATTGACCATTGTTCAGGTGTTTATAAGCACCACCGCGGCGATAGTTAGCGGTTTCATGTTTACCCAACCACACGTCTGAACGACCCATCTCATCCATGATGTCAAACAGAGCTTCACGGTCAAATACTGTGAATACGCAAGAACCCATACAAGTACGTTTACCACGAGCAATTGCACGAGCATCTGGAGACCCCATAGTGTGAATAGGAAGTTTCTCACGGTCAAGACGATATGAAATCATCTGCATAGTGCCGATTGGTTTACCGGCTAGTACAGGTGTAATATCGACACCAGAGGTGGTGGCATTATATGTAACAAAATCTGACATAATATTCCTGGTTTAAATTGGAGGGGCTAGTGCCCCTCCTTTATCTTAGATTTCTAGAGCCAGTTTAACGGCTACGTTAATCTCACGCAGTTCAAATGCAGGAACGATAGTCAGAGCTACGTCCAGACTTGCACGTCCGTTAACGATAGGACGTTGATTTACTACATGCAGATATTTCACAATGTGTCCTTGCTCAACCAGACGTTGCAGAGCGCCCTCGATTGCTACGTCAACAGCAGCAAGAGTAGCCTCTGTCAGGCCTCGACCGATGAACGGTTGAACGACGTCACGGACGGCGTTGGAAGCCTCGGCAACGGCCATAGTAGTTGAAAGCAGACGGTAGTCTGAATCGGCAGTTGTAGCCAGCTCGCCAGAAACCACGCGGACGTTGTTGTTGGTAGTCTTGAAGAAGACATAACCAGCACCAGTCAATTGGTCCAGTTTCAGTTTCTTGATTTCGCCTGGCAGCGAGATGCGAGGAATCAACATATTAGTGGTAGATACGCTGGCGTCGATTGTAGTAATCAGACCAGCATAAACTGCTGCACCGTTGGTAACGATAGTGTTAGAACCGGCAGAAGAGTATGAAGGAGTTACGATTACTTGCGGAACAACAGACAGGAATTTACCAATGTTGATTGGTGCACCATTAGAGTCGGTTACAATAGCGCCATCTACGAAACCAGAAATAGTTTTATAGAAGCCGCGGCGGGTGTCAGCACGCTCAACCATATTGCGCAAGCCCAGCAGGCCTGTACCGTTAGAAACGATATTGCCCAAGGCATCGTAAGTGGCAGGAGAACCAATCCAGCGGTTAACTTCGTATTGAGACAATGAACGAGGCATTGTCGCACCGATAGTTACCAGACAGAATTGCTCGTTCTCAGAAATGGTGTTGGCAAAGTTAGCCAGCAAGTGAGCGAAGTTTGCTTCGTGGTAGCGACGATGAACGATTGGTTGGCCGTTACCGTTAATGTCTGCCTCAGCCGGATTGGCAGTAGTAGCAGTGCCACGGTTTTTACGGTACAGAACTTTCTCGGTTGACCATTCGTATTTCAATTCGCCATTGTCTTCTGAAACGTAAACGTAATCCAAACGGTCGAGGTCGTTAGAGCCATCGGCAATATTTGGAGCATCGATTACAGCGTAGTCGGTAACAACAGAGATTGCATTAACAGATTCCAACTCTGCCAGAGCAGTGTGGAGCAACTCATAGTAGTTTTTCCAGGTGGTGTTGATGTTATCTTCACCTTCTTCGTATTCACCTGTAACGGCTTCGCGTTTAGCATCGATGGTGTACTCAACGATAACTGAGCTTTGATCGGTAGGAGCTTCGGTCAGTTCCAGAACTTTGGTGTCAGAACCGGCGCTGTCGTCTTGAACAGAAGCTTCGCCAGATTTGTCTTGACCAGCAACTTTAACAACATCCAGAGTAACTTCATACTCTTTCTTAGTGCCAGGCAGGATAAATTCAGTTTTAGAACCGTTACCTACGAATACTGCAGAACCGGCAACTTTACCGCTAGATTTGAAAGCATAAAGAACTTGGATTTCTTTAGTTGCTTCAGGGGCAGTGTTGAACTCAACGTATTGAGAAGAGTTTGTTTTGTCGATTTTGACAGAGAAGTCTGAGCCGGAGTTTTTAGTTTCGCCGTCAACAGTCAGAGTTTTAACTGTTACGTTGTCAGTTTTAGTAACGCCGGGCAGAGAGAATTTGGTTGTAGTACCATTGCCGACGAACTTAGCAGTACGGGTGTACTCTTTAAGAATTACTTCGGAGAATGGAACTGGTTCGGTAGGAGTACCGATTTTAACCTTGGTGTCAGGGTCAAAACCGAAAACTTCAACTTGGTTGCGGTTGATTTCAGAACCTGGAACGTTAGAGTAGACGATTTCGCTACCTTTGAAAACGATCAAGCAGGCCTTGCCATCATTGCTAGGGCGCGGACCGACGTAGACTTTAAGATTGTCAACGGCAGATACTGATGCTTCTACTGCAGCCAGATAGCTGTCTTTACCGAAGATGTTTTTCAGTTTGGCTTGTTTACCGCCAATACGGTATAGGGAAACACGACGGGCGCCGCCGATAAGAGCTTCTGACATCTTGCGGATTAGCGGAGAGTCTTGACCGAAGACAGCGGCTGCACGGTTAGTGTCAGTTACTGGATACAGGGCGTTGGTCAGACCTTTTTCTGCGCGACCGATAATAAGTACGCGAGGAGAGCTATCGGTTTGGTCGATGCGAAGGTTACCATCCAGAAGCTCTAGGTTTACACCTGGCAAGTGTTGATATGTGGCCATTTATTTACCTTATCATTTATCTATCAATTGTGTTATTTTTTCTACTTCCCTATTTTTTAGGGAGTCAACGACTTGACTATAGGTTTTAATTGCTACAATCTCGTCCTGTTTGATGAACCCAGGTTCTGCTGTTCCTATGAGATAGGAAAGTGTAACTCCAAATAGTCTCCGGTTCTTATAATGGTCGGTGTTAATGGTAGACGACCTGCCTTTGTAGACCATATATCTAACCGCCCGTTTAAATTGGGGATTAAATTTTAGAAACAAATTCTCCAGAGTTGAAGCTAACCTTCTTGCATCCCTAGCACTTGTAGACCAGGCTGTAAAACTAACTAAGTTATCGTACATTGCTTCATAGACAACAGCTAGTCGGTTTTGATTGGTCTTTACTTGACCAAGTAGCACTGGCCTATATTGCTTAGTCCCACCTTGTACTACTTTTGAATCAAAGAGGGCCGGTTCTCTTCGTGAGATTTCCCACGTTACAACATTTTGAACCGGCGTGTCATCTGGCTGGTCAGGGAAAATTTCAGTGAAGTAAAACTTGTTCGGGTCGTATGGACCAAAGTCTGATTCATTTTCGATGAGAAGCCCTTCTGATTTGAATAGAGGATATAGCGATTCCATAAAATTGTCAATCGTTAATCCTGCACGCTCTTCAAATACTTGCTCCAAAGGCTTTGATTCGATTGCCTTTCTATTGGAAAGCTGAATAAGTTCTTTTAGTGCAAGTTCATATGGGTCTCTTAAATCCGGTTGCTCTATCATCGTGTCTGTAGTCCTATTGCTGTGAAGTCTTTTCTTCCCATGTCAAATCCGACCCTTAGGACTTCTGTAATGTAGTATGACTTTTCTGGTTTGATTGGGAATCTGATAGAACCTTCATCATTCATTACTGGTAGGTAGACTATGTCTTTTTCAAAGGCTTCTAGTTTGTAAGGTATGATTAGTACCCATGCTGAATCTACTGAACGTCCAATGCGGGATGTGCCGTTATTGTAAGAGGAACCGGTTGTTGGCATGATTGAGCGTGTTAGCCACATATGCCCTGGGATAATTTCCTCGTCCCATAAATAGCCTGCGCCGAGACAGTCTGGACAGTCTGTCATGCCTTCTTTACTTATCTCGTTATAGCAGTGGCACTTGATCTTGGTTCCATCCTCGTTATGCCTTGACTTACGGCAAATGAATGGCCGAAGTTTATTTACAAACTCATCACCCGTGAACAAATCGACCATCTCTTGTCGTAGATCAACCTCTGCGATAAAGGGGGAGATATTGGTTGCCATGACCGTATCCTGTCTTGTAGAATTTTCCGTCCGCCTCTAGCAATTTGTCTGCCGCAATCGGCATAATGCTTCTATAATTTGGATGATGCCATTCACGATTAGGTACGCGGTTTGAACAATTCCATTTGCCCTTAACAAAACCAACAGCAAGAAGAGTTGAGGCTTCATCAATTGCGGCGAGGACATCATCAGCACACCCCTTAGATTCGTTTGCAAATTTAAGAGCAGAACTTACATCGAATGTCGAATCTCTTTGAACCTCAAAATCGCCAAGGACCTTTTTGACAGATTGACCTTTAAGAAGTGTTCCATATAACTTATTAGCTACACCGGCAAGAACTGAACATATAACAAAGTCTCGCTTTATCATATATAGTTCTTCATCCGAAAGGTTAATCTTTTTACGGCGGATATGATTATCAATCCAAATAGACTTATTGAAGATAATTTCTGAAACGTCTTTTGAGAATTGCTCTGTAAAAGAAACATTTTCGGCTGGGACATTTAACTCGATGTCTCGTATTGATGCGTAAAACGGAGAAAGAGAAATCTCAGAGGCAGACTCTGTCACATTGGCAGAGCTGCCATCTTTGAAGTCAACTTTAAATCCGTATATTTTGATACGGTTATTCAAGGATTGCCTCACCTATTCCAAGGCTATCGCCTTTGTAGTATTTGTACCTAATCTTATATGGCTTACCAATGTCTTCATCGGAGAAGAGCACTAGGCCTGTGTATGGCTCAATTTTTACCTGTCCTGCAGAGATATTAGCAGAAACACCTCCACGATTTGGCTTTTCTTCTTTTATGAGGAAATCCGGAGAGTATGAGCCATTCGTAAGATGCACGACTTCTGCCGGTTTGCCATCTATTTCTACCCGAAACATAGAATCTGAGCCTATTGAAGGCAATCCGTAAAACACGGGATCAAATGAGCCCGACAAAGAATTCTCATCCCCAAGCCTTGTGCATAGGGTGCCACGATATGCATATTCAAATGTAGGAAGAAAAATCTCGGATTCACCATTGTCTTCGCCACCTAGATCTCCGCCAAAATATCCGATAAAGCCAATTTTGTTCGTTCCGGATACTTTAGATGTTGTAACAGGAACTATTTTTACCGAACTTATTTGCCTATACCCAGAAGAATCCGAGCCAGATGTCCATATCACAGTTGCTCCGTCATTAACTATTACACCTCTCTTCTCTGCATCAATAGATATTGAAAAATTGCTCGGTGTTTTTAATATGTCAGCCTCTGAGAATAGGAACCCACTACTACGGCTTCTGTCATACTTATCGCAATAGTAGGATATCCCGGTGTCTACCCTGGAGAGAAAGATATTCTTATTGCTACTATAAGAGCCTGCATTTGTCTGAATCTGTATAACGAACGACCCTTTCATTGCCGTCAGGTCAAACTTCATTTTGGAAGACCCAGGTAGTATATACTGAGGAACAGATTTATCTAAATCATATAGCCTAGTATAAGTTCTATCCTTCGTTTTTAGCCTTCCGTCCTGAGTTTTATACATATTATTATAATAATTGATTGGTTGCCTATATGCCGGCTTGTTATTTTCCTCGGAAATGGTCCCGGATTGCTCTAACCATTCTGATGCAGGTAGACACGAATTCTCAGTAACGAAGTGCGCAGTTGAAACGTTGTCATTAACATAGGCCATAGTTCTGTGAAATACGAAGCAATCGCCCTCTTCAAATCTCTCTCCTGTTGCCTCAAATTTAACGCCATCAATTTCAAATTGCTGCGATGGAGCTTTAAATACTGAATCTTTTGATTTAGAGAAAGAACTGCTATCGCTTGAATAATAAAGGAATGCATCTGGATTGTCCTTTATAGCACCGATATTTGAGCCAGCAACAAGTACTGTAAACTTATTAGACTTGGAATCTTTTACCAACTCAATGGACCATCGTCCATTGTCAATTACATTGTCATAACCATAACTAACCGGGGTCACTGTTGGGTTGTTGCCTTTATCTAACGTTACGTCAAAACTACTGTAATGTTCATTACCGGCTAGACTGCTCATATTGTAACTACTATCGCCGCCAATAATCCCTCCATTGGCTATATTAATAGTTCTTGCCCAGGTCATTGACAATTTTCCTAATGGACCGATTCCCCATGCAGCACCTGGCTGCAGCGCATATTTCCTGGAGTTTACCATATCTCTAATCGTAGTTTTCTCTGCTTCTGCTCTTGCAGGACCTATGCAAATAGGATAAATTTTTAGGTAACTAGAATTTGGTTCATAAGATATAGAACTATATCCATAGTATCCCGATGAACCGTAACTGCCAAGTCTAAACCACTTATCTTCTGCTTTTAGCTTGATAAATGGAATATAGTAGGTGTCACTATAAGGAAATAGACAGATGCCAACACTCTCCCCATCGTTTGTCATTACGAACACCAAACATGAATGTTTTAGGTTCTCTTTGACATCAAAAGAATCTTCTATGCTATCATCTAAGCCTTTTAACTGTTTTTTGATAACATCAAATGATTTGGTGTTCCATGTTTCGCCAAGATTGTCTGAATACATAATCCCAGTATCTGTAACAATAGCAACGTCACCCTTACCATTCCCAGAAATAGCGTAGACATGTTCGATGCCGTCTTTTGTTACTCTTTTCACAATCGGTTCACTGTCTGTGTCATTGTCAAAATCCACACGGTACAACCCGCTTTCCCCACACCCTATTAAGAGTCCTTTTTGGCTATCATCCCAAGCGATACCTGTAATTTGAATGCCGCGATTCTCATGTGGAAGATTTGTCTCATCTAAAATGAAATATCTCGCATTGCCAACAGAGGTCAGAAGAACACCTTTCCGAATAACGATCGCAATATTTTGCCCGTATAGAGGCCACACAGACGGAGAGGATTCGTATATCAATCCATCAGGATGATTGTATTTCTTATACAACATACCATTAGTATTGCCGGAGTATGCTAAATGCGGGACTCTCGAATAAATTTGCACATTTGAATTAGCCAAATATTCTGAAACTATCGCCTTCCGCACTCTAAATTCAGCCTCTTGAAGATTTCCGCCTTTTAATACGTCAATCTCCCATCTTTCTGGGAACCCCTTTTTCTCCGTTGCAGATACGGCTTTTATCATTCCTGACCCCCTTTTTATAGAAGAGGCCTCAAAAAATGGTTTAATTATTGAATCTTTGCTAGTTCTTCTTTTCGAAAATGTGGTGCTAACCCCTTTACCATTACTTATTTTTTTAACAGCATCTGGATGAACGGATACACCTCCCCTTCCAATGTACCCTACTATATTCCCACTTTTCTTCATTTCTGGGAAACTAAGACTGTATTTGTAAGAGGGACTCATACCCCATCTACCGAATACGCTACTAATTGTCGGTTTTCTACTTCCAAAGCTAGAATATTTAGATCCAATTGAATTGTATTGGCTACTATTCATATCTGCGTAAATTGGACCATATATATCATATTTGCCATCATATTCATACATATTGTCTGTGCCGAGCCCCGTGACAGAGTCTGCATATCCAGTTGGGAAGGAAATCGTACCGTTCGGATTACTGTATGAGCTACTTCCATATCCTATAAGTCCAGAGAGATTCGCTACATATTCCCTCTCATTATTCCCAGATACTATTATCTTGTATGTAATATCGACAACAGTTGATGCATCTTGTATGATTATTTCATCTAATGGTGTAAAAAAGTCTGAGCGCCATGAAAACCCTACATATATTGTGCCGATTTGCCTAACACCAGACTCTGGTGCATATAAGACCCCCTTAACAACAAGAATCGCTCGTCCATTTGCATCTTGCTCCCATCTCACATTCTCAATTCCGGTTATGTCGGTAATAGCCTTTGCTTTTTGCCCGTCTGCATATGTAGACTGATAAATAGTGCCGGAAGATTCTTGCTCCATATTGTTGATATATGTAAACGGGTTCTTAGGCATTCTATATGGCGTTGTATAGATGTAGGTCTCTGGATTAGAACTACTTCCGATACTTCTAACACCTATTCTATAGTAACCGTCAGGATATCCAACATTTGTCATCATCATTTTGGAGGGAATGGTTTGGATATTTTTGCAGGAGATTTCTTTTTTAATCTTGCCGGTGTCTTTGTCTTTTAGCGTGATTGTTGGGTAACCGTATAATGCCATTTTATTGTCCGCTAGATGTGATTGTTATATTTACTGATGATGATGTTTGTAGGGATAGTGTTGTTAGAGTTTCTTGGAATTCTTGGATTGATTGTTTGAATTCTTTGGAGACTATGTTTGTATCAATAGAGGATGATGATATTAGACCTAGTGTTGTCAGTTCATCCACATATTGCCGCGCCATTTGTTTAGGCTCTAATGACACTATATCGATATTGATTGCAGAGGCTGTGTATTGACTTAATGTCTTTAATGAGTCAATCGCATTTGGTCCTCTGTATTCTGGAATTTGGTCTGCTAGCGGTGAACGATATTCGCCGCCGAAGACTGTTTTGATTTTTAAGATAGGAGATTCGGAAGCCTTGAATCTTGATTCAATAACTTCGTCTTTGTATGTTGAATTTCCTGTTGCTGATATTTCTAATAGGTCTGCTTTTAGGTCTGGACTAATGCGGCCTCTAAATTTACCGCCAGGCGATTTGTATAAAATTTGGTTTACTGGATTATCGCCGAAGTCCTCACCTATTGTTGTATCAATCAGCTTATATTCTACAGGAAGAATGTCAGAATAGGAACTATATGGGTCTCTGATAAATACAGAAGAAGATGGCTCTTGGAGCGTAACCAATGTGTCTTCTATTGGTATGATGCCCTGACCTGCTTCGATTTTGATGTTTGGCTTTTCGACGTAGATAAATACATCTTTGTCGTTGATGATAGAAAGACCGTTAACTTTGTCTGTAAAATCGGTTTCTGGAATTGAAAAGTAGAATTTGTATTTGTATTGAGGCTTGTCTGGACCTTTCATTTTCTTTTCTACTAGCTCCAATACGAAACGCTGCGGCAGGATTGCTAGTCGTTTAGCTAAAACTTTCTTAGTATCCTCTAGGACTTTATCATCATTATTGTCCTGCATTTCGATTCTGATTGGAGATGTTTCATCTCCTAGCAGTTGTCTGTATACTGCTTCGAACCCTGATAGTGTTACACGATGGTAACGGAATTTTGTTTGACCAAATACATTTTTAAATGGAATGCCGATAACCTGGATTTCACTTGAGCCGTATTTGTCTTCTACAAACTTTGGTCTTTTTAAAACAAGGCCGCCAGGAAGATATTCCATATTCCTATCAGCGAACCCTTGGGCCATAAGCTCTGAGAAGTTTTCTACGTCTGTTTTCTTCCAGTCTATTGGCCTTAATTTTCTTTCTGACATTGATATGTACCTTTCTGGCGGAGATTATTATGGAGATGGAGTTGCTGCAGGATCTGTCTGCGGTGCAGGACTTGCTGGAGCTGGTTGAGCCTGAGCCCCTGTGTTTTGATCTCCAAGATGTTCGGAACTGTTGAAGTTATCCGTTTCCTTGTATTGTCTGGCGTATACTATAAACTCGTTGTAGTATCTTCTGACTTTCTTTTCCCATCTAGTAAAGATTGCGGCGCGGTTATCTGGACGGATTGTCACCTTCCATTTCTTAACGCCTTCTTGACCAGCTACATCCTCTAAGAATTCTACATTATCAACTAGATTGTAGTAGGCTGCCTTGATACCAGCCTCTGTATTTTCTCTTACAATGAATGGTACGTCTGGTACGCCGACTGTTTCTGTTTGAGAGAATTCCAATAGGGCAAGATCTACTCTTCCATATGAGAATAAAATGGAAAGCGGCCCGCCCTCCTTGTTTACGATATGACAGCCATCAGTTTCAATTTCTGCAATCGTATTATACTTGAAGGAGTTTGTTTGAGAAGGGTTTGTATAGACCTTTGTTACTGCGCAGACATCTTTGATGTCTACGTTGTTATCCTTGAGCTCTTTTTCAAGTCTTGGATTTACAGCAGCAAAGGCCTCTAGAACCCATCCGTCAGTATTTGAAATTTTACCGCTTCTCAAAAGCCACGGTTTAAGTTCTAGTTCTCTACTCATTGTCTAAATCCTGGTAAGTATGGGTCTCTTACGAAGTCCAGATTTGTGAATCGTCTAGCATCATTAGAGTCCGTTGATAGCGGAGTCGGTTTAACCGGAGTTGGCTTAGAAGGAACGGTCGGATTAAATTCATGACTAACAGTCGGAGGAGGAACCTCAACCTTAACTTCGGATTTACGGTCGTCTTTCTTGAACGAGTCGCCCGGGTCAAAGTTGTAAGACTCCGTTCTTGCAAACTGGTCAGGATAACGAATAACATTACCCTCGTTGTCTGTAACCTTACCTGCGTCAATTAACCACCATTCAATACCGCCGGCGTTAAAGCCGTCTTGAATACCGATGATTGCACCGATAGAGTTCAGACTGTCTATCAGGTCTTCGGCCTCAATTCTAGAACAAATAACAGTTGGGTCGAAATTACCGCCGGTTACTTTGTACTCTATATCCGTCTTAATGATTGTACAACCGTTTGCTGAATCTTTGTTCAATACAGATTTATCCAGGCAGCAATTATTAGGCTCAGAGAACTTAACTTCGAATGTATCAGATTCAAGACCTCGTGCAGATTTAGCGCCCAGAACTATACTTTCCTCTTTGATGTCGATTTTCTTGGCCTCCAAATTATATAGGACGCCCGGGTCATATACTTTTGAATCAACCCATTTTTCGCCACGAATAATTTGAGTAGTGTCAACTGGATTGTTATTATAACGATAAATCGAAATGGAGATTGGTGCAAGCGTTTTAAGGTAGGAAGCCACCTGTTCTTCTGTGGCTTCTTCTGCCGGAATAACAGACGGAATGTATAGAAACAACCCGTCGTTATCCTCTGCTATAAAGGGGACTTCGCCATACCCTACATACTCGGAAATCGCCTTCTTATTTTCTACTACCGCTGTCGAACCTTGTCTACGAGTGTCACCAGATTCACCTGATATATTTGTAGTGTCGGTCATAGCTTGTAACCCATATACTAAGTCTCCTCTTCAGTTTCAGAGCCGCCTGGAGACGGAAGTTCCTCTATAATATGGCTAGGCGTTGCAGATATAGGTGGAGGAGTCGTTTCAGTTATTTCTCCAGGTCTATTGGTAATTGGCACGGCCGGCTTGGGTGCAACAGGTACATCTGGTAACTTATCAAACTTGCCCCTCATTACTGCACAATAGTTAATGTATTTTGGAGGGAAGTTTATATAAATTCTTAGGCCGTCTGAACCTAGGTCCAACTTGGATTTGTCCAATGCAATCCTAATGCCGCTTGAGCCGTCTTTTTGCTTAATTGCTTTCCATGGAATTGGCAGCTCTGCAACAGTAGTGTTAACACCCGCCGCGTTCGTATTGTACTTCCGTGGGAATACAAATTTAGATACGCTATGCCTATACCCGGTATGGTAATTTAGCTCAACCCTATTGATTAGCGTAACATTAAATGCATCTGTGTATCTGTACTCGGACTCACTTCTTCGACTGTATTTATATGGACACTTGTAACTTAGTACGAGCGGGTCTTCTTTTCTGTTAACAACCTTAAACGCTGTACGGTAATTTAATCTTAGCCTTGTAGCACCAAGTTTAAATTTGAAGCCCGCCTTGTAGTTGTACCTAAGTTTTTCGCCGAGCAGAAAGTGTCTTCTAAACAGACTTCTGAACCGTAGCTCAATCCTCTCCGCAAATCTTACCTTATAGCCCGCTGAATATCTTTGTTCGATTGCGCCCGGTCTGACACCTGCTTTATATCCGCAGAAGTATTGCATTGGTGGCTCTGGTTTATTAATCCAGAAGTAGTCCCTATATCTTTGGATTAGCTCTTCACCAGTGTCAACAGTAAAGCCAGCCGAGAATTTATATTCCTCTACGTCCGAATAATAGATAGTTAGAGGGATTTTAATTGCATCGTTTTGATGTCTAGCTAGGGCTAAGTGTTCAGAACTCAGACTTCCGTTAAAAATGGTTATCATACTATAGCCCTATTTTGATACTTTTAGACCAATCTTGACTCCCGACAGGTCAAAACAACTTAGACGCCCATTCCCGCTTCTAAAATCAGGTCTTAGCTTACCTCTTCCTATTCTTGAGCTTCGATCAAATAATGAATTAAATGGATTATAAAAGATATTGATTTTGATCGCCACCATATCATACGCCTTGAAGAATCTAATTCTTGACGTATCAAATGTATACAAATTTCTAAGTGAGTCGTTTATGTCTTCCTTTGGGGAAATCTTTGATGATGTAATTTCAAAGAATCTATCCCTGTCTGATTTTAACTGGGGTTCTACAAGCGCATTAAATCGCCTATTTATCCCCGCGTTTTCTTCACCAGTAAACGCATTTGTCAGACTATTAAACCCTTCGATAAGAATGTCTTGGTAGTCAATAGGAGGAGCATAGTATTGGCTGCTGCTATACTTGTAGGCTCGTCTATTTCTTTCCGCCGCGGCTTTTCGCTCTGCTTCTTTCTTGACTTTTTCTTCGTTTACAAGTTTTGCAACGTCATCAAGCTTTGGACCAAGGAATTGTCTAGGAAAAGGATTCAAAGCGTCCGAACGGTTTTCTGTTGCGGAATAGATATTGATCGTCTTAATTGCAGAGCCTTTGGAATTTCGAGAGGATTTTGAATCTCTGCCCTTTTTACCTCCGGCACCGGGTTGCGTGATTCCGACCCTGACACTCGATGATGTAATTCCAAGGATTTTAGATGATACGCCAGATACCGGCTCAAGCCTAAACCCATTTGAAGAGCTTGTTGATTTTACCCTTATCTTTACATCACTTCCATCAAGAAAGATTTTCTCAATGGCGCCGGCAGCCTCATATGAATTGCTAGAACCGAATAGTCTAACGTCTTCGCCGATAGGAAAAATGTCCCTTACTGCTTCTAGCAGGTCAGAAGACCTAACATCGTCGTTATTTTTATACGACAGGATATCCGCTACAAGCCCGTCAGCGGCTCTGATGTAGAAGTCCATCCTCGAATTATATAGCCCGCCCTCTGATGCTACTGCATCCTCTGTATTATTCATTCCGGCTGTATAAGAAATTGTTTGTTCTGACCCTGGAACCTCGTCTACGTACAATACGGTATAAGGGCTAACTGAGACCTCAATTTCCAACTTCCCGCCGGCTACCTTTTGACTGTATGCCTTTAGTCTTTGCAGGTCCGCTTCATGCATCGGTGTTGCATTGCGCATTATTAGGATCGGGAATTCTATATAATACTTGCTCGCCTCATCTCCGGATATCTTAATATTGCGCGAAGAGTCTGTATGTGAATCCTCGCTAGAGTCAAATGTCTGTCTTGTAAGGAGTCTTGCGGAATATGTGGCCTGTCTGTCGTAATCGATGCCTTGAGCTTGCGCATAACTTGGTCCTTTATCGCTAATTAAGTCTGACAGGGACATAATAGGATTATCGCCCTCAAAAGAATATTTTTGCTCAACAGCGCCGGGATTGCCTGAGCTGGCAATAACCTTAGTTCCGATAATAGAACCACTCTTTTGGAAGATATATTTCTTCGCCCCAACCGCATCGGCGATAAAATATTCGTAATACTTGGAGTTAAGGATATCTTTGAAATACCCTTCAGTCAGTTGTACAACCTCTCTGGCATTATTGATGTCATTCTGGTCTACCATTTCCATCATGCCATTAACAGATAAGAAGGGGTTATCCCCCTTCTCTTCCATCTGGTCATCAAGATTGGCCGGCAAATATATGTCAAAATAACGCTGGAGTATACCATTAATTTCTGTACTGTCTGGTGAGTATTCTAGTGTTTGTGCCATTGCCAGCCCTCTTTGTATTACGTACTTGCGGTAAGAGTAAAGTCCATAAACTCTCGAACTTCACCTGCTCCTGATACATTTGTTGGTGTTCGTTTTAGCCATACTGCCTGGTACTCACCTGGGTTTAGTGTGCCCAATAGGAGAGGGCTGTCTTTTGTATGGTCTTCGAATGAAATACCTGTTGGAGCTTGAAGTTCATCCGTGATGATATTTGCGTCAGTATTTGGTAGCGGCGCCTTGCCAGCCTGGAATTTTGCATATGAGTTTGAAGATAGAATAAACTTCATACCCATTGCCGGCCCTTTACGGGAGCCGGTAGGATTATTGTAAATGTAGACACATCGGTAATCCGATGCTCTGTTTTCGCTATCCATTTGTGTGATGTCATCCCAGAGGTTATTAAGAACCATGCTGTTTTGACCGAGGATGAAGGAAACATTTTCGTTTGCACTTTGTGCCATCTTGCCGCCAAGAGATTTGTTTGGCTCTGACAAGTTTGTTGACGTGGTGCTACCAGTTGATAGTCTGACTTCGATATTAGCCATTTAATACAGTCCCGTCGTTTGTTTCTAGTGTTATGTATATCTTGCGGTAACGGCTTAACCACTCCGAGACCGATTCATTAAATGTGTATATTATTTTACCGTATAGTTCCGTGTTTATGCCAGCGTTATTAACGTAGGAGTTGCTAAACGGAATTGGAAGCCCACCGATGTCTCTACCTTGAAGACTAGACCATCTCCATGTGCCCTTATTGCCAGCCACACCAGAATCTTTAAGGATTGTAACGCCGACTGCAGAGTCTGTCGAATCCGAGAATAGTAAGGTTGTCTTATCCTCGTTATGAACCATAATCCTGTAATGAAACCCGCCGTTACTTTTGTAGTTGCGCTGGACTTCAAATTCAACTTTATCCAGCCTTGTAATAAGTCTGGAGTGTCTTGGCTCTGTTAGCAGGTTTAGTGTGTCGAACGCTAAGATATTGAATGATGGAGGATGTATGATCAGTTGAGATTCTTCTGTAAGTTCTAGTGTTGCTAGATGTGCTTTGAGTTTTTCTAAATCAATGCGGCAACGGGTGTTTAATACATAATGACCGGAACTGTAGATGTCTTTACTCAACAGTCTTTTTAGGTCTGTGCCGTCGTAAACTCTTACCCATTCCATACACGAATCTGCTAGAGATTTCCATCTTATTTGGGCGCCGCCTTCCATATTGTTTGGATGACGAATGTCGATTTCTTTATCGTTAAACTCTCTTGGTCTAACTGAGCTGTCCTTCATTCTTACGATACCAACGTAGAACTCCAGGAAGTGGTTAGCTGTCGGAGAAATCCTTTGAACCGGAATAACGTCAGATTTTAAGGAGTCGCTATCTTTGAACGCCTTGAATCCCTTTTTAAATGTAAGGATATCCGCCGAAAGATTGCAGCGATGAATTGCTAGAGGGGTGTTGGGCAAAAGATGGAATTCGCCGATATGAAACTCAATATACTTTCTACCGTCAATTTCTTTGGCCAACTCTTCAAAGGAAATCTTGAAGCCATTATCTGTTGCTTCGTTGGACTTTGTAATCTCCTCCATAAAGCCGCAAATATCTTCATCACTATTGTTATAGCTCAGGGTAATAGAAGGACGCATTGAAGAATAACGCTCGATATATACTGGTTCGGCCTTCCATCTTTCAACGATCGGGGATGGGTCTTCACCCATAGTCTCCCTTTCGTTGATGACTTCGTGCATACCGTATGTAGAACCAAGAGCCTCGAAATATTTGAAGGAGTGAAACGGCTCTCTAAACGTAAGCTCCGTTTTAATCACTCTTTTCTTGCGACCCGGCTTCTCATCGTAGATAAGAATCTTGTTTTTCTTTGGGCCTTCAAAGCCATCAAATGATGCATGAACAGACGGAATTGCAAATGTTCCAACCGTATTGTAAACCCTACTAGATGGAATCCCCGTATTAGGGTCTGGTTCTTTCCAGTTTTTACCGGCTAAGGTGTTACTGTGAATCAGGCTCATGTTTCCACCTCAGTTCATATTGGTCGTGCGGCTCTTCGTCGGTGTTTTCGATTACTTCGATTTGCAGTGCTTTGTTTCTTCTAATTGTAGAGAACTCTAGGATATATGATGCATCTTCTTTGAATAAGCCCATAGGGCCAAGATGCTGATTGCCAAATGCCTCAGTAATGTCGAATTCAAATTCCGCCAGGTCAACAGGAACCTCTGCCAGCTCCTTATCGAAGTTGAAGATTATTTTATTCGGGAGCCTGATTTCTACTTCCGGTTCAATTTCGTCGGGCTCCTTCTTTGCGGACGCTGACCCAATGGATGGCACGTCTGTTTTTCCAGACTTAGTATGCAGAATCATGTCGTATGGATTCTGGTAGAATTCATATAGCTGTTCTGCTGTTACTCTAGACGAAGTGCCCTCTGGCGTGATATCTTCGATTGGATGTTTTTGACCAGTCTTAAATTTGAGAATATAGTCGTGTTCAGATTCAGACCTTACTGTCGGAGTTATCTTGATAATTCCAATAGAAGAAGGGTCGGTAATTGTTATTGTGGATTCTTCTACTGTAAATCCGTCCTCTAGGTTGAGGATACTTTTTTCTTTTACTTTCTTGCCGGCGATATAGATATCAGCTAGAACGTATTTCTTTCCGCCCCTTGTAAATGGCTTACCAACAGGAGCAATTTCTGTAACCTGCTCGACTGGAGGATTTACTTCAACCTTTCCTTCAGCAGGTTCTCCATCTATAAGGATTTCCATAGAGACGGATTTAATGTCCCTTGTTAGATAAAGGGCATAATCAGATAACTCTTCGAATGGATTGATTGGAGTTATTGTTACTTCTGTGCCGTTAATTGAAATGTCAAAGTCAACGTAGGCGGAGCGGTCAGTCTTATAGGCATCACTATAAGACTTTCTTAGCTCTTTTAGTCCGGATGCTTTCCCGACTCTAAGGATAGCAACATGAGGCCTTAAAGTCTCTAGGCTCACCGGTTCAGATAACTTAAGTTTCAAAGACCCTTTAAGAGGCATGAATTCAAGTTGCTCTTGTGTGTTTAGAGCCTTTTCTACTGTTAGTTTTTCTGACATTATCTGCTATCCATGAATAAGATTATTCTGATTTTTCTTCAGCTTGGTTTTCAGCTTCTGCGCTTAAACGTTTAACTTCTGCTTCCAGAGATGACAATACGCCTTTACGGTTTTTGCCGTTAGTTTCGGATGTTTTTGCAAACTCGATAATTTCCAAGTCTACATTGGGAATATTTTTAGCTGCAATCATTGCCAAAGAAGTTGAAGCGTCCAGGATTTTATCTTGGATAAACTTAACTCGTGGATCTTCTTTTTGTGCTTCTTCCAATGCAGCGATGGTGGTTTTAGTGCCATCTTCGAGTTCGATTTCTGCATCAAGTACACGGACTTCTTCGGTATCTTCAATCTTCAGCAAGTTGTCGTATTTGCCCTGTTGGACTTCTTTACGAAGAGCACCGGCGCGTTCAACGAACTTTTCTGAAGGGATAGTAGACTCGATTTCGCCACGACGAATATGGTGTGCAAGGATTTCCAAATCGCCGATAGTCAGCTTGGACAAATCATACACAACCTCTTGGTTGCGGCGCAGATGAATCTTTTCGCCAAACAGGAATGTCTGCGTCAGCAGTTTTACTTTTGCTTGTAATGCTTTCATTAAATCACCAAATAAAAATGGGGGCAGGGAGTTCTAGCCCTACCCCCATGTTGTTTAATCAACTATGAGTATATTATATACCTAGTTTTGAAAAATTACTTGCGTTGAATACGTGGCAAATCGCTAACGACTGCTTGAGGAGGCAGAACAACTTCGTTAGGTTCAATGCTGACATTCTTAGCGATAGAAACTGCTTGGCCGTCGTTGAACAGAGCCAGACCGTAACGTTCACGGATTTTGATGTTTTGGATGTCACGTGCTGGGTCATCCCATTGGTCAACGGTAGGTTCTTCTTGAACGAAGATTGCGCCCAACTCGTTGGTGTCCAACATGATGATAGAAGTGGTTTTCTTCTCAGCATCGAACGGTACATAATGAGAGGTCATGATAGTCAGACCGGCAGTACCAGGGAAGTAAGAAGGAAACTCGAACGGAGTATCTTGAGTACCAACGCGCTCTTCAGGAGCCAGCGGAGTAGCTGGACGACCAGACATACGGCTGAAACGACGGTATGCTTCTGGAACATCACCACCGATTTTTTGGGTAGGCATGCTGGTAAACCATTTGTCCAAAGAGCCATTTTTCAGAGCGTATTCGCGCAGAACCGGGTCTTTAGTGAAGGTAGCCCAAGCCAATGGGTGACACAGGATAACGTTAGGTTTGTAACCACGCTCCAGCATGTTTGCATACATATCGTACATATCGTCAGCGGTGAAGGAACCGTTACCAGCACCAGAGATATCACGACCGGTAGTACGACCCAGGATAGATTGAGTAGGATTGTCGTTGTCGAATACAACCACACCGGCAGAGTTGATCATACGGAAGATGTTTTGCTCTTTAGCGCGAGCCATTGCACGACCCAAGCGAGTCAGGTGGAATGCAATAACGTCCCATTGGGAGTTGCGCAGCATTTCTTCAGTGATACGCATACGGTTACCGTATTTGCCAACTCCAGCGTAGAGTTGACCACCACCGTTAGTGGTGCTAACTTCTGGGTATTCGCCACCTTCAGCAACAGAGTTGTCACCAACTTCGATAGCACCGTAAGTGCTGATATTTACCTGAGTGATGTTCGGGTCAATGTGAATGGTTTGCAACAGTTTGTGACCAATCAGGTTCGGCTCGATTGCGTCGATTACGAACTCTTCGATAACGCGTTTGAACGCAATTGGGAAGTTAGGAGTTGCAAAAGCATCTGAAACTTTCAGGCTTTCGATATTGCCGGTCATGGCGTCGCTGATAGAGATTTGCTCACCGTCTACAGTTTTGCCGCCGTTGTCAAACAGACCACGAATAAATTGAATGCTTTGTGCTTCGTCTGCGTAAGTTTTGTCGAATTTTTTAGACATATTATTTATTTATTCCTATGATTGTTGGATTAGCGGTTAATCAGGTTAACACGAACCAGGCCGTAACCGTTAGAGTAAGCAACTTTATGTTCTGCACCTTTAGTGGCAGTACCAGGCATTTTGTCCAGGTCATGGCCACCAGCAGAGCTAGTGCGAACCAGTTTCAACAGGCTGTCTTCTTGAGGTTTAACAACTTGCAGAACTTGACCGAGGATTTTTTCTTTAGCGGTCGTAGCTTGAGCAACAACCATATTGGAGTTTTTGTCGAAGGTAACGAAGTCACCAGGTTTAACTGAAGTGAAGTCGGCCAGAGTGCCGGTGCCAGCATTTGCGCCTTTAGCAGCAATAAATGCAGAGATACCTTTCAGAGGAGCTTTTTCGTACTCAGCGTCAGATTCAACCAATGGCAATTCGATCATGTAGTCGCATACGAATTGAACGCGGTGTTGGTAGTTCAGGTTTTGGTAGTTGAAGTGAGCAGGGTTGATACCGTCGCCACCTGGATGACGCCAGAAGTCATACAATGCAACACCAACAGGAGCAGAAATAGTCAGGTTAGCGGCGGTCAGTTTATCTTTGACTTTTTGACCGGCGGTAACTGGTTGACCATCAGGACCGATGATGCCTTCTTGAACGTCCAGTTCGGTGTAAACTGCATCAGATTCGGCCAAACCGGCAGGAACCAGATAACCATTGCTGTCGAATGCAACAACTTTACCAGTTGAAATTACGACGTGAGTTTTAATATCTTTTGAAGGAACACGAATCAGCGGCAGGTAAGGAGCTGGCATAAATTGACCAGCTGGGTGCATACCTTCTGAGAACATGACGTTAGGAGTTGCCCAGTTCTCACGGCTATAGTGTTTGGTTTTAGGAGCGTTAGCAGCTACGTTTTGATATTGGAACATTGTGGATTATTCTCCGGAGATTTTAGCTTTCGCCTTTGATTTTTACTTTTGCTGCAAACGCTTTAGCTGCGGCAGCACCTTTTTTATTTAGAACGCTCAGGAACTCTTTTCGAGCTTCTTCTTTACTTGCGAAAACTAAACCGTCTTCAATTTTAACTTCGGTTGCGCCTTCTTCAGTAATAGTTTCGCCTGCGCTGTCCTCGATTTTAACGGAACCAGGCTCTAGAGGTTCTTTAGTTTCAGTTTCTGCTGAATCGGAAACCTTTTCGGCAGGGACTTCAGCGTTTGCAGCTTGAAGGTCTTTCAGTTTGTCAGAAAGAGAATCAAGGCTTCGTGATTTCAGTTCTTCAATTTTAGCAGAGTCTGAAATCTTTTCAAGAGCTGAAATCTGAGTAACCACAGACTCTTTCAACGCGTCCTGAACTTTTACAAGTTCGATCGTTTTATTGGCCAGTTCTTGGCGCAGAACTTTGTTTTGTGAGCTCAGATAGTTGTTTGCATTGCCGGCAATAATGTCTTGGAGCTTGTCAGCGATTGCGACTGCAAGTTTCTCTGCGACGGCATCAGCATCGAACGTAGCGGTAGCCGCACCTGGCTCAACATTGTCAGAAACCTTTTGTTCTGGCTCTTCCGGAGTTTCGCTGGCTTTAACTGCATCAGCAATAACTGTATCTGGATCTTCAACGCCAAGCTCTTGAAGTTTGTCTTCGATCAGCGTAAGGATTGGTTCTTTGTCTGCTGAATCGCTGATTTTTGTGCTGAAGTAAGACTTAGCCAGAGCTGCTGACAATTTGTCGGCAATCGGGAAAGTTTTTTGTTCGCCAAAAACATAATCCAGAACAGTTAGGCCTTCCTCAGAGGGAAGCTGATAGTCTTTAATCCCCAGAGTTTTGGCATATTCGACAAGTGGCTCGCTAGACTTATTAATGTCTTCGATTTTTACTGTCATCTGTTTACCTTCTTCTATTTCAAAATCTAATATCTGTAGATGGGATTGACTATTTTTACTATCCCGAATTAATGTCGCAACAGCATTACTATCTGCTGGTGTGGCAACATATGATATGTGGTCGAAGTGCATTTTGCCTCCGACGTAATAGCATTTTTCATTCCCATATTTAACGCCGCGTCTGTGTTCGCAGCGATTGGGTGAATTTACCTTTGTTGAGCAAATGGAACAATACGCATCCTGGACTCTACCATCCACGGATACGAACCCAAACTCTCCATCGAGAATTTTATCGATTGCCTCTTTATCTGTAATCTTGGCAACCAGCTCGATATGACCAAGCCCTTTGTAGCCCCGTTCTCGATATTTCTTATCTAGACCTAGCTCTTTTACTTTATTGAGATATTCTACAGGAGATAGGTTATTAAATGAATCACTAAAACCCTCGTACTTAACGTACTTAGATGAAATGACGCGGCCCAGTGTTCTGGAATCTGGTCTATGCTCTTCCGTTACAGGCTTGAATACTGGGGATACGAATGAACCGTATCCATCAGCCATGCCGCGCGGAGTGTAAATCCAGTTGTTTCCATTTGGACGACCGGAGTGCGTAGCCTCCATTTTTACAGTGATGCTTTTTACTTTTGAACCATTAGATAAGGAATCAGAGATTCGTTGTTGAATCTCTTCTCCTACACTTACTCTTGCAGTTGTCTCGAAGCGGTCATTAAAAGGCCTCATGACTCTCCTCCAACTAACTCATACATTTCAATAAGTGAATCTTCGATATCTGAATCTGAGATATCTTCGGACTGACCAGCTAAATATAGAGCGTCAGAGAAGACAGAAACAATATCTTTTACGTTATTATCCATTTGTGAATCAGATATGTCAACTACTGATTTTATATGATTCTCAATGTATTCAGATAGTAACGTTTTGTTCGGTAGTGCAGCCTTAATTTCTTCTATTGGAAATAGCGAATCACTGAACTGATTCTTTGGATTCGTCTTAGATGCGGAAGCTTTCTTCGCGCCGTCGGCTTTTGTCTTATTGCCAGAACTATTCTCTTTTTTGGATTGTGCAGCAGCTGCCGCTGCTACCTTGGCTGTTTCTACCTGGTATGTCGGAAGGATCATTTCCTTGTCTTTACCGATTCTGGAAATTTCCTTATCGCCGATTTCTTTGTAGCCAATTTCGAGTCTGGCTTCATTGATGGACAATAGGCCGCTGTTGAACATATTAAGGATATGTGATTCTATCTTAATACGGGCGTCCTGGTCAACATGATTAAATTTAAACTTAACCAGGTCCTCTTCCGGGATCATGTATTCTGCTTCATACATTCCGGATTCCACTAGAAGCGGTTTAAACAAAACATGAGTAATAAACTCTGATATTGCATCTTGTTTATTGATTACTGCTTCTTTCAGAGTTTGGGAGATGATTTGGCCGGTAGCCTTACCAGAGGAATCACCGATACCCATGTCGATGTCTGAAACACCAAGGCCTAACATTACGCGGTCTTTGAAGTATTCTAAATAGCTTTCTACCCGTAGTGCTAGTGACTCTGAGCCGATTGCTTTTACTTCTACGCGCTCACTTGTAGTAATGCCGCCGTACTCATCCAGCTCTTGCATTACATAGCCCATCGTTTCGACTTCGTCCCTTCCGTCAATAAGGATTTTGGCCGGATTTGATTCTGTACCGACCTTGACATGAATCATAGGGAAGATACCCTTGTAGATCAATGTCTCTACTGACTCTTCGATTCGTCTCAATGCAAGGATGTCGTCTTTTACTGCTTCTAATGGAGGTGTACCCATAGTGAAGCCTGAACGGGCATTGTATTTTAGATGCCTTACTTTCTCTGGGGAAAATAATCTAAATGTGGCCGGGTCAAGATATTGCTTATACATCTCGACATCGCCGTTTTCTTTCAGTTTACGTTGAATCGTTTCAGTTGGAAGATTAAACCATCCTGCTATTGGCTGCAACTCTTTATTGCCTACATTTACCGTTTCTCCGGTAGACTTATCCTCATTTCTAACCATAAGGATATAGGCGTTGTGAAACATCACAAGGTTATATGCCATTTCTTCGATAAAGTTACGGAATGTTAGGCCTGTAACATACTCAATCTCTCTAATTCGAGATTTGATATATTCAACGTTTTTCGGGTTATTGGATTCGAAGTAGAAGCCGTTTTTAAAAATTAAGGCCCGCTGGCGTTCGAATGCTTTGGCTACAATAGCTTCTGTATCAATAATTCTTGAGTATTCAAAAAGATCATACTCATGATTTTTGAAGCCACTGTAGATTACATCATTAAATCCGCCGGTTCTTTTGCCAAAATAAGACAGCCCCGGATTTGATAGGGACTGTCTTCTGATACCTAGAGCTTTACTGCTTAGAGCATCCTTAATTACCTTTGGATTTGAAGAATAATTGGTATTCAGAAGAATTCCCATATCTTCATTTTTCATTGTTAGTCTCCGAGCTTATTAAGGACGTTTTCTATATCTGTAATACAGTCTAGCTGTCCAAGTGGTGAATTTTTTGCTTTTGAATTGCTAAAGTTTGCAATTAGTCTTTCCACGCTTTCGACTGCAGTCGGTGTTGGTGCACTGTTGTTTGTCTGTATACGCCCAGTAGAGTCGATAATCTTAACGCTGCCATCTTCATTAACAATTCTTACAGAGGAATCTGTTAGACCGTCGACGATGTTGTCGTCTTCGGTTTTGATTTGTCTGTCTTTGATGATTCTATTTAGATCTTCATCAATGAATGTAATATCATTAGATGTTCTGGCAGGGTCTGTTGCTCCGTTATACTTATCTATAAACCCTATTACATTTTGAATGTGTTTTGGAATACTCCAATTTGGGTCGTCTGTATTAATAACCAATGGAACAATAGAGGTATTGGGGCGGCCGTAGTCGTATTTAGAATCAGGAATAACCGTAACCTTCCATGGAGAAGGATTCCATTCGTCAACTTTAATACTTGGGAAATCGTACTTTGAGATCTCCTCAATTAGGCCTGGAACAGTCACAGACCTCGCAAAATCGTCAAGATTACAAGAATAGAATGAGAGGTTGTCTTTATTGCCCTCGTCATTATCTTTGATTGCAACAGCAATTGCGTTTCCATTCTCATCTGTAATTAGATCGATATCCGCACCGATTGTATCTGCTATTACAGAGCCGATATTACCGATTGATAAATTTCCGTCTATATTGGTTGTGTCGTTATCCTGGCCAAAGTTTTGCTGTCCGGCAGGAGCATTACAAATTTTTTCAATTGCGGCTTTACCAGACTTCATTCTGACAATGTACCTTAAAAGATTTGCCATTGCCATCAGTTCTGATAGGTTACTCAGATATTGCGAAATAGTCAAGCCTGAACGAGCAGGTTCACAACTAAAATGATTTAGTAGGCCCGTAAGCTCTGCAATTGAATTGTTCAGTGATTCAACGCTGCGATTAATGGTCTCTTGAAGAGGGCCCATAATCTCTTCTACATGTTTTCTTGTATTCAGCTCGGCAGTTTCCGCATATTTGTTTACGCGTGATGTGTATTGTTTTCTAATCTCTTGTGTTTTCTTTTTGAGATTAGTATCGTATTCGCCATCAAGGAATTTCTTATTAACGCCTAATTGCTTTAATTCCTCTGCACTTGTATTGCGGATATTCTCTGGAGTTGGCAATTGGTCAATAATAGAATCAATTGAATCCAGAATACATAGCACGGGTGTAAGTGCAAATCTGGCCAATACAGAAATATTTTTAACTAGCGCCTCGATAATTGCGCCTAGAATAGCGTTGATGAATACTGCAACCGTTAGCCTTGGTAATTGGATGTTCTGCGTCGTCTTTACGATTGCAGCCAGGATTAATGCTATCAACTTAAGCAAATCAGGGAGGCACAAATACGATAGGAAGAATGCGTATTGGCAGACCGATGCCTTATTGAACTTACCTATATTCCTGAATTGATCTAGCGATGTCGTAATATCTTTTAGCAGATTTCCGAAGATACCACTGAAATCAAACTTAGGCTTCTCAATATTACAGGCAAAACAGTCGTTACTGGCCTTTCTGATTGCACTCTTTATTGCAGCTAAGTGCTTAGGGTTAATAGCCCCGTTAGGATGAACGACAGAGTCAAGTTTATCCCCATTGTGGTCATTATCAATATTCCCAGCATTTAATGCGCTTTCTATATAATCTACTAATCTGTTATATTGGTCGTCAAATTGTACATATAACCCAACAGGAACTTGGATTAAGCAGCCGTTTTCCTGTAGTGCTTTTGAGAAATGGTCAACAATAAGCTGTGCATAGGCGACTGCATATGTTGTACTTGCCGTTGGGCTAACTTTTCTGCTTAATTCCATCTGTGTCCTATAGCGGTGTTGGTAGTAAATACGGGGGGATATTCGGCGCCGCTGCTTTTGCAAGAGGCGTAGAACGTCTCTGATGAACGGCTACATCACCTATAACCCCGGCGCCTGCTGTTACTTTATTGTTAAGATTAGTGGTAGCGCCAGACGTATTTTGATACATCTTTGGGATTTCCCCCTCGGTCCATTTAAGTTCTTGCGTTGGCTTAATGGAATCAAAAACCTCATTAACACCTGTAGTCTTTAATGTTCCCGTATCTGTTGAGGTGGGGACATTAGGGCCACTTGGACCCCAAGCCGTCGGATGAGTATGAGGCAATATCTGATGAGTATGAGGAGGAACCTGATGTGTATGTGCCGGTATCTGATGAGTATGAGCATTTAGGTCTTGCTCAAGCTTCTTCATTCTGTCTTCAACAGATTTTGCCCACCTTATAACATCTTCTACAAATACTTTGATATCCTGATTGTTTGTGAAATCAGATGAGGCATACTGGAAAAGCCTCATATACAACTCTGCCCTTTGTTGGTCAACAATTGTATTTTGACTCTGTGAGCCCCATAACTCAATCATTTAATTAACTCCGCAGCCTTTGCCTTGCCTGCACGTCTTACGATATCAATACACTGTGCAACCATTTCAAATGAAATAGAGGCCTTGCCGTCTTTTATGGCATCTTCCCCATAAAGGTTTCGTACTGCCGTCATAACGTCAGGATCCCTATCGTCCGTTGCCGTAACCTTTAGGTCCTTTAGCTTCCCGAGGATTTCTGATTTAGCTACAACCAGCTCCTCTAGGATTGAGCTTACTTCTTTTACCGTAAAACTAGAACTCATAGGTAAGCTCCAATGGTGCATTTAGTAAAGCATTAATAGGACCTTTTGTTTTGATATAAACATGAAACGGGATTAGCGAATATGGCTGCAACCCGTCTGTTATCTCAAGACTATTAAAAGCGTCGACTTCTGCGAAGGAAGAAAGCCCTGGGGCGGAAACCCCAGGTAAAATTTTGATATCGAATAGAGCCTCTAGCTCTTTATTCTTAACTACTTTGACGTTGACCTTTTTGATAGAACCGTTCTTAATTACTAGCATCAGCTTATGGATTACAGGGGACGTTGGATTTGTCCCCATCATATATCCAGAACCAATTTCTTTGATAACCTCTTCTATCGGGTCATAGTAGCAAATACCGGCATCCGACAAAACGGTGCTATCAGTAATCCTGATTAGATTGTAATCCATATTTAGAAGATTCCTCTTATCTAGGTTTTGACCTCATTGTAGCTCTGTACCTATTCATAAACGTAGAGGCTGTCTCTCTAGACAAAGAACCTCTGCCACCCATCGGTCCACCTGTTATGGACGAACGTCGACTAATGCCAGGGGCAACACGAACTGTTCGATGGTACTTTTCCTCGTTTGCATACGAGCGTTTTTCTATTTTATTCGAGTTATTATACGCTTCAGAGCCGCGTTTTTCAAGTGGCAATATTGTAACATTAGAATAGCGCCGTGTGTCTAGGATTGAATCCTCATTTAATTGCAATCCAGCCAATGCAATCATAAATGCATCTAAATCATGGTCGCCAATCTCGTGGTTCTTAGCTTCGTATACTTCTCTTCCGTTTGCAGCGCGAGATTTAACAATATAGTTTTTCATCTGCTCTACAATTGGTGCTGAGATTGGATCCTTGAAGGCCAGTAAATCAGTTTCCAATGCACGCTTGGTGGTTTCTACGATGAAGTTTTTGAAGTATTTTTTACGGATTTCTCCGGTCATTACATCTCGAAGCTCAAGTGTCGATGAGAAGTTAACCGGCGTTACATTGCGCAATCTCAAATCCGGATGATTCGTCGGTACTTTACCAAATAGATTTACGGCAATAAGTTTTAATTGCTGAACGTTTGCCTCACCAAACCCTTCGTCGACATAAATATAATCGGGGACATAGAGTCTATTAAGTTCGACAATCTTATCTACTGCTGCAACCTGTGTCCATCCTTCTCGTCTTACATTTGAAAGATTTGCAATGATAACCTTGCGCTCAATTTTGTCGTATGCAATAACACAAATACGTGTACCAACCTTATCGGCGTTCCAGTCACAACCAAGAGACACTATATACCTATCTCTATTGACGATTACATCATGTAGAGATTCTGAGGTTCCAATTGTCGTACTTCTATTCACGAGGTCTGTATCAAATACGGAGTTATCTGAAAGGCCGAATTCTGCCATGATCTCTTGGATGTATGCCATCATGGACAATGAGTTGCGGAACTCTCTGTCCATGTCATCATTGTAGTGGGGGATACAGAAGGATGGGAAGTGGAACTCTTTGTAGTCTTTTGAGTTTGCGAACTTGTACAATAGGCCCTCGCCCATCGGTGTGGATGTACAAATAATTTCGGTATTTGGTTTATCCATCAAGATGGCAGTAATGGAGTCAAATGCCTCTTGGGTTAGGAAGTCCGCCTCGTCGATGATGATAAGGTGTGCACCTTGACCGCGGACGGCGTTTGCATTGTCATTACCGGCTGTAAACGCTTTGAATGTTGAGCCATTCTTCATCTGGATCTCTTGGTACGGAGATGTAACTGAGCGTTCAACAAGGTCATCCCATGTACCTATTGTATCGCCAAGAGAGCGGAGAATCTTTTTGACTACGTTTGTAAGCTCTTTTGCTTGAGATAGGAACGGTGTTACTACAAGGATCTGATAGTTACTGTTTTGAACAAGTCTGTTGGAAATATCAATACCAAGGCCGTAAGATTTACCTGAACGCCGCCCGCACCGGATAGCTTTTTTAGACGCAGAACATTTAATTTGCATAGATTGGTACCATCTATTAACATATAAACGTTTCGTCGGGTCCGGCTGGTTTACATCGATGTTCTTCTCTGCCCAGTATACGGGATCCATCGCTTGCTTAATTTCGTCAAGCTCTTCTTTGTTTAAATCGGCTACAATATTTTGATCCAGGACACTGATATCTTTAGGCCCAGAGCATTTAATTGTAATTTCTCCGTACTTTCTGATTTGTTCCCTTTGGCAGTTCCTGCACATATTATTGATATCTGTATCATAATTTTTGTGCTTTAGATAGTCCCGCCAGGGCATTTCATAAAGTTGAATAAGGGACGACGTCGGCTTCCTATCGTCGTCCTCTTCTATATCCTTACGGATATGGTCAGTGTTTTGTTCTAATTCTTCTGACATTAGTATATACCTTTCAGTATAGCTGCCTCATTACCAAGAATGTAACCCTTATCATTCAGTGAGGATTTGGACAATTTTGAGAATGCTCTTTGTCTACTTGTGGCAAGTTGGGATGTATTAACTGAGGTATTACCGGATGTAGATGAGAATAGTGAGTTTCTCAGTTGCAGAATCCTGTTGTCTCTATCTGCCATGCTTTTGGCCAGGCCTATTGCTGCGTCTGCAGCCATCATTAGCCCTCCGCCGACCACAAGACCACCTACGGCACCTGTTGCAAGCTTGGCTGCACCCCTAACCCTTCCTGCCATACCGAGGGCCTCTCCTGCTGTTCCGCGGCCAATTTTACCAACTATCGGTGCACCCTTAAGTAATGATGTTCCGGCATGAGTCAGTTCTTTGCCAACGCGAAAACCGTATGTGCCGGCCGCAGCTGATATTGCCATGCCTGCCACTGAAGTTGCGGCGTTGTCTGTAATCGTCGATTCCTTATTCCCTAGAATATAATCTGCGGACTCTGTTAATGCAAATACACCGCCAAGTATTGGGGCCATACCCGTAAACAGTTTGTCTGTCGCTTTTGTTGCAGACGAGGAAATAATTGCCTTTTGGTGTTTAGTCATTAACCCGACAGAGTTCATAAGGTCATCTCGAAGGCCATAGCCTCTAAAGAATTTACTGGCTCTACCAAGATGGTCCATTGCGCCTGCTGTTACAAATGACTCGTAGCTATTGAAGGCATACATATTATTTATGCCGCCGCCCCTGATTGGCTGTGTCGAATTGTATTTGCTTGAACCTGGAGCCGCACCAAATATTCGCTCTGCGGCCGTCCTATTTCTAGAGTTTGTAATGGCCTCTGCTTTTAATGCTGTACCAATTGAGCCTTTTGAGAATGGATCTGTACTATCCAGCATCTTTCTAACGTCTGTATAGTCTTCGATTGCATTCTTAGCGTAAAGGGTTGATGCCCATTTTACTGGATGGTCCTCGTTACCCAGGCCGTTTTCGAATAGGCGTTTAGACGTCCTTGAGGCGTGCTTTGATCTTGACTTATCACCTGTCAGCAAGCCGTCTTTTGACTCTAGGGCTACCTGACCCCAAAGTTGACTTCTATCAATACTCATGTGCCCTCCTTGAATCTCTATATTGTGCTTCCATGTACCCTGCTGGTGCTACCATTGAATAATCCAATGCGGAGAATTTGTTGAAAGTAGGGTCATTATATTGGTTGAAGTCTAATCTTTCCTGTCTGTCTTTTAGTTTCCTAACTCTCATGTCATCATCAAAAGAGTCGGCCATCATGTATAGTAGGCTGCCCGCCGCTGCTAACCCGACTGCCGGTATCCCAACCCTGTGACTTTCAGGGAGGATTGATTTAAGTGCTTCATGGCTATTACGTATTTTATTGTATGAATCTTTTGTAAATTGAGACAGTGAAAGCTCTGAACCGTGAGAGATATTAGTGTTGCGTATTTTTAGCAACTCTTCGTTTGATAATTCCTCGCCGCTAATAATCTTTCTAAGGAGCTCGCCGTTATCAATATTGGCTGCACCTATTTTTGCGGTTGAGTCGGGATTACGCAACAGTTCCTGTGCAACTTCATGATTGCCTTGTGCCGACTTGATTATATTTTCCAGGTCTGCATATGCCTGGGTGTTACCATATCTCTCTTTTGACATCGTTAGGAAGTTGGCCAATCCTCTCTCATTGGAAACATCCCTGGAGAATCTTGGAGTCTCTATGTGTCCGGTTTTCCCTGTTAAAGAGTTTACAAATGGAACCTGTACTGTATCTATTCTTTGTTTAGAATCCCAAGTGCCCGACTCTTTGAACTTTTCTATATTTGATATGATTGATTTTGCAGCCTGTATTTCCCGAACAATGCCAGATGCCGTCTTCATCTTATTGAAGATACCGGTTGTTTCATCTGAAATATTGCCAGCAATTAGCTCTTGCCTTATGCCGATTATTTTATCAAAGAGTCTAATCTGTTGGTTCGCATCTGATAAGGCGCCGTGTGTCTCTTTTTCGCCCAAGAACATGCTTGCAAGGAAATCTACATTATGACCCATTTCCTTGTACATTTCCGGAATATGGCCTTGTGCAGCAGCCTTAACGAATGTTGCTTTAGTGAAATCCATAAGGTCAGCCGCATAGAATATTGGCAGTCCGCCCTTAGTAGCTCTCTCTGCGTCATATTTCATCACAGATGCGTCTACTTTCTCGTAGGCAGCCATTACCTTGTCCATAGCCGCATCTAAATCTGAGAGCGTTTTAGCGTCCTTGGCGGCGGCCCTTGCTTTTACTACCTCCGACGGCGAATACAGTTTTGTTTGGCCATCCGGAGAACGCTCATACATCTGATTCATCAATCTTGACGATGAAGAGCCTTCAAGGCTTGCATAGAATGAACGTTCAAATCCAAGGTTTTGTACAAGGATCATTCCTGAGTTGCCAAACGTCAAGCTGTCATCCAGGTGCTTTAAAATAGCCCTATCGGATGCTTCAAACAGGAGTTCTGCTGATGAAGGTTTCTTTTGCCCTGATACATATGTTTGCCACTCCTGGTTTTGGGCGTAGAACCCTCTCCTATTCAATGCAATCTTCTCGGATTGCAGTTGTTCTTGTGATGGGTTAAATATAGCCTCAGAGCCGTCACTTCTTGTTGCTAAACCTACTGACCATATCCTGGCTTTATGCCTGGACTTAACAACGCCGTCTCTGACGTCTTTAATCCTTTCCTCCGGATTTGTAGAGGTTGTTTCAAAGTCAAGTGAGACAACGTTGCTAAATGGTTTCATTTTACTTCCTTGAGCAGTTTACGGTAGTCGCCATCTTTCTCGAAGATTTCTTTTTCTGTAATGAATCTATATTTGGCATTGATTCTGTTGTCTTTCAAGAATGCAACTGCCGCCCTTGCTTTTAGCTGTACGTTTATTGCTTTCTTTGCCGATGATGGTTTGATTTCACACAGCTCTACTTCGCCTGTTGTATATAGGACCAATACGTCGGGGATGTAGTTTCTTCTTAGTCCAGAGCTGTCTGTATATGGAATCTTCATTGGCTCTACAATATATTTGATAACACTATTGTCAGAATCCATGCCTTTATAGAACGCGTATTCGTATAGGCTGCGGTACTCAATCTCTCTACCGGCCTTTATGGAGAAGTATTTCCCAGAGCGGTACTTCTTGCCCTTATTAAAATAGGCGCCGTTCTTTTTAATATGCTCTTCTTTTGTATTCTTAGGCTTTGGCAAGCTTCTCTTTTTACTACGCTTGACCTTATTGGTGACCTTTTTAGTTTGTGTCATTTTTCGAACCATTTATCACTGATGGGTCTCTATACTGTCCTCGTGTTGCAGCAGTAAGCATATCAAGTTTATCTTTGAGTGACTGACTTCCGTTTCCGACACCTGCGCCAGATGCCTGAACAGCAATCTTAGCACGTTCTTTCCTCGTCGCCATTAGTGATTCTAGAAGTTTGCTTCTTCTGTTCTTCAGTTTCTCTTTGATGTTTAGATACCTTGAAATATCATCACGGGCAATCATATTACCGCCGGCATCAAAACCCATCAGGTCTTCTTGGCTAAAGTCTTGGTGGGTCAATGAGAGGATTTGGGTAACTCTCCTTTCATAGAGGTCGATTTCTGCGAGTTCTGCAACCATCTGCATTTCCGTCGGGCTGTCTGGTTGAACATTAAACTCTTCGAAGTACCTTTCCGTCTGGCTGCGCAAGTAATCCTGTTCATAAATACACGGAGCTCCCACCGGGGCCTTGTTCATCTTATGCAACTGGCAGTTATGGACAAGTAGCCCTTCTGCAAAGAAATTAGAGTTTTTAAAGACCTGAATATCATAGACTGGAAGAACACCAACAGTCTCTATGGATTCGATCTTGGTAATTAGGCAGTCTCCATATGAATTCTCTTCTTCGCTGAATAGGTCTTCATACACTAGCTTGCTGCCTACTGTAAGTCCATCATCGATTGATAAGAACTTGAATTTTGAACCTCGTCCTTTTATTGCAAAGAACGGATGGTTTGATGTTGCCTTAATGCAATGGCCGGCGGTAGTGGTAATTTCATACACCAACTCTTCGCCAACATATGCCGTTGCATATACAGTGTCTTGCTCAATACGTTTTGTTCTCGTATTGAATGAAATGATTTTATCGCCGCTTTTAATACGGTCGATTCTTACTTGTTTACCGTCGTGCATAGAGACCATTGCATCACCAGTTAAGCATGTCTCTTTTACTTTGCAGTTTGAACCTCTGCAAATCATAGGTGAGTAAGTGGAAATACCACCATCTGTAGAACGGCGTAGACTTGTACTGAATGCCAATGCTTCAGATTCAGTAAGAACAATACTTTCGTATAATTTGTTATCTAGAGATAGAGCATCTAGGTATCTAGCTCTTGTAATCTTATTGTCAGCAACTTTGATGCCTCTAGCTGAAAATAGAATCGGAATAGATTTGGATTCTTTTTCTTGTATCATAGATACTGTTTTTTCAACTTCTGTTTTGGTCTTAGTTTTCTCTTTTTCCCTCATTTCATGAGCAGAGATAATACCTGCAGATAAGTCGAACATTTCTTGGATTTCTTTATTTGGAATAGCCATTGAACTAATTATCCTGAGTTAAATTATTATTCTTATTCTTACTACATCATAATACTAAAAACAAGGGAAACGGAAATAGATGCAGACAGTAGATCCGTATAATTTGCAATAGAATCTGAATTCTTATTTTACTATCGAATAATTTAGTATAGGCTAAATCATGGTCATAGGCAATAACCGGATATATGACCTAGGAACTAAATCTGACAGTGTAACCACGATTTAGCAGAACATCTCTAAAAAGCTTCCATAGGATACATCCAATACAGGAAGCAGTAAGTATTATTTGCTTAAGTAAGTTTCTCTTGCAAAATAAAATAGGAGGTAGCATCAAGCTACCTCCAAATATTATCAAATATAATTGTAGACTACAACAAGCTTAAGTAAGTATCCTAAGCCTATGTTTATTTTCCTATTGGTAACTTAGGGCTGCGGTAGCAGCCTATGTATTATCTACATCAATAGGGTAATAAGTATTCTTTGTATCGATAGATTATATTATCTATCTGCAGTAAGTTTCTTTTTGCTTTGGGAAGTTTCTTTTCTTTTATCCGGGCCGCTCCTGCGCGGCCGATCTATTATTATAATCGGAAGTTATCTTAGTAAACTTGCCTCTATTATACGTTTCTTATGGAAGTTTACGTTTTCTGTAGATACAGTTAGGCCTAACCAAGCACGGTTAGAAGACAAAAATTGATACAGTCTTCTAGTTAGAATCTAATCTAACTAAACCCAGTCTAACCTTGTTGTACAACGTAGATGTCTTACTGACATAATCCTAATTGTAAGAGAACTATGCCCTAGGCTTTTTCTTCACCCATCTTGACCCTCCAAGGAACTCAATCCATGGACCGTTTATACTTCCATTTATAGTCATACCTTTCGGTATCATCTTGTAGCTCAATATGCTATCTCTACAAGACCAGAGATGTTTCATCTTCCCATGTGGCCTACTTGTATCATTTTCGGTTACAATCCACTGCATAACAGGAAATTTATTTATACTCGCCACCTCTCGTATTACTTTGATACATTACTTTGAATCAGGGAGTTTGTATCAGGGAGTTTACGCTACTTCAACAACGAGTTTTCGACTGACTCCTTTGGTTAGGCTCGCCCACGTCTAGGAGTTTCATTACTGTCTCATCCGACCTCGCCTCTCGAGGTTATTTAGATTTCTCTAGGACTAATTCACAGTAAGATGATGTCTCTTGAAGACCGGACGCCGTAGATTATCCCGACACGGTGTTCTTCCGTCATCAACATCATAGGTGCTATTATACGGATTTTTAACCCGCTTGTCAAGCACTATTTGTAATCTTTACATTTCTTATCAACAAAATGATCAATTGTACACTAAAAATATGGTTGAAGTCAAGAAGATTTTTAGACTATTTTATAAGCCATTGATTTTAAAGAGAAGAAAAATCATAAAAAACTTGACTTTTATGTTCATTTTCCGTATAATACATATCTGTAGTGAGGGATGTCGGAAGCAACCTTATAACAAGAATAATAACAACAATGAAAGAATACAAAATGAGCAAAAGCGAATTTCTGCAAGATCAATTTTTCCAATCACAACCAGAACGTATTACTTATTATAACCTTGGCTCTACCTGTGCCATGTGTCTCACTCCTCGTGTGGCTTATAATGACAATACTGGTGTTCGTGATGTATGGGCTTCAAATGAAACTGTAAACAATGAGGTCGGAAAAATCTTCTACGAAAGAAAAATGCGCAACCCTCTGTTTGCCTGCGATGAAGTTAATATTTACCCATTGATCTATATGGTAAACCGAGAAGAACGAACTTCAATGCGCGGAATTGAAGAGCTGAAAAATAAATACTTCTTGAGCGCCGCAATTATTGAATATCCAGTTTACCGTTACACATACAAGCAGCCATACGAAGTTCTAAAAGATAAACCGATCCCAGAGCTTCGTAAACTGGCAGTAGGCGAATATAGAACCAACTACACAGCAGTAGTAGAACAAAGCCTAGATGGCTATGTGGTTCCTCCGAAAGAATTGGTTGCAATGCTGGTCAATACAGCAATCAACTACAATAGAGCGATGAAATGGGTTCCACACAAAGAGATGAAAATCAATCTCTGTATGCCAAAATCGCTAATCGCCGAAATTGAAGACGGCCTAAAAGACGGCGAAGACAATCCATTCAAAACAGTAACAGGACTGATGGATTTCCTTGCATTGGAATACGGCGAGGATTCTATCCGAGACTTAGAAAATAAATTCTCCGTCTCAAATCTGAGAATCAAAGAAGTAGATGATTCAACCGACGCAAGAATGGTTAAAAATCTACCTCTGGTTTACAGAGAGGTGATGTACTCATTCTCAACTTCCTTCCGTTCTAATCCAATCAGCTAAAAAGAAAAGCTCCGGGGCAAACACCCTGGAGCTTATTTTATTGGATAATGAATTTTAGAGGGTTACCAAACGCTGGATTCGAGTTAAACAGCTTCTGCTCGGCAAACCGACGTCTAGTAAGACCCGGCATTTCAACAAGCACACCTTTAACTCTCCCTTTGTTCCAGCGAATAAACTCTTTAGAGGCGCCATCATAGTCGCCCGCATTGAGTTTCTTCAATAGAGTGGAGCTAGCAAAAGCAGATGCTCCAACATTAAAAATGAAGACACCGAGAGCGTCAAATTGACACTGGTTCAGAGGAACTTTCACATTCTTCAGGATTGCATTTTTAGCAATCTGCAAATCCCTCATCAGCAATTCCCTTGCAAACTCAGGGGTAATCTTCTCAGGAAAGGTTTCGCCAGGTTTAATGGCGTGCCCAATCCCAATGGTGATTTTACCAACGCCGTCATCATACTTGTGCAAAACGACACCCTCGAAGTGTTCCGTAAGTTTGACGCAGTTAGGGCTAAAATCCTTAATCAATTCACCCATGTAATCTTTACCTCCTTATCGCCGGTTTCTTCTAAATATTTCATCAATAGGGTATACGCCTTATACCCTTCTATTGGCTCATAGAAACCCTGGCTATTATATCTAGTATCAGCCCCAATTAGAATATATCTCCCGTAAATACTATAAATATCCCTGTCGACAATATGGCAAAAGGCATGCCCACACCGGTCTGTTGCCGCATTCTTCTGATGCAACTGGACCCCATTTTGAGGATTGACGAGAAACGGTAATTTTATCTTATGAACGGGAGATTCTTCAATAGAAAGTTGATAAACACCATCTTTAATACAGCTAAGACCAACAATGCCGTTAGGCTCGTCATGATTATAGTCCCACGGGGACTCCAGCGTGTAGATAAAGGCCTCTTTCCCATCCTTAAATCGAAGTCTGATTCGACCATGGACGCCAAATTGCCTGCGAATCGCTGAGTTTTGTTTCAATCGTTCTAACAACATTTTAATCTGGTTTCCTCTGTTTCAAAGAAAAGTGTTATAAATCAACCTTTTGGCTCATTTTCTATGTCTTCTACATATTCCTCATACTCTGCCGGTTCGGCATGAGAAGGCGGCGGGGCAAGCTGACCCTGCCCAGCCTCTGCAATAAGCTTACCTTTCGATACCGTATATCTGGTTGCAATGTTCGAAGTTAGATAGACGGCTATGATAGAAATAGTGATAGTCTCGAAGGAGCCTGATTCCAGCTTCCCAATAGAGAGAAGCCAGGCACAGACACCAAAGATTAACAGTGAGAAGAACAGTTTTCTAGATATGAAAGCAATCAGGTTTCCTTTTACAGTTCCCATATAGCTTCCTTTTATATCTTATTGGCCTCTACGGCGCTCGCCCTCCAGATTGGAAATTCTATCTTCGTGACGACGAAGATCTTCCTTGTTCCGGTCAATCATGCCATTAATAAGTTGAACGCGAGATTCTAGCTCATTCTTAGTGACCAAATCGGACTTAATCTGTTCAAGGGTAGTTGCCATAGCTGCCTGTTGAGACTCCATTCTTGCCATTGTAGTCGCTCCAATCCATGAACCCCATACAATAGAGCAAAGAGCAGAGAACAACCCGATGATGCTAAAGCTTTTCGGGATTTTAATACCAAGAACGGCACTTTCGTCTTGTTCAGACATCTTTATTTTCCCCTAGTTTAAAGTTTAAAGAATCCATCTGCACCAGGATTCTTGCCATAGTTGTTAGTCAAATTGTCTCCAACAACCCTGGCGTTGTAGCCGGCATATGTGTTACGACTTCCGGCTCCGGATGCATTAGCAGCTTTAGCTGCCGCCGCAGTCCGATTCACAGGACTTCTGCTGGCATTGTTAAATTTGCCAAGAGAAGATCCCATCCCCCCGAAGAGGGCTTCAGTGAATGTCGATGTGTCCAATGGGGCACTAGGATTTCTAGCCCGATTGTTAAACTGACTGATTGATTTGATGATACGTCCGTCTCTACCGGCTTTAGTGAGTGAAGCGGCAGCACGGGCACCACCGATAAGGGCACCGGCCATCATGCCGTTTGTAGCCCCACTAAAATCATCACCGCCGGTAGCCGTGTTATATGCATACCCGACGGTACCAAATGTAGCACCAGTTGCCAAAGCAGCAGAACCAAACTTGCCCCTAACATCAGAAGCAAGAGTGAAACCGGCACTTGAAACAGCCCTTTTGTTACGAAGGGAATTGTCAGCTGCACGGGCAGCAGAACGATAAGCAGCCCTCTCACGATTGAATGTGTTAAACAGTCCCATCATTTCCCTCCGTCAAACCAGGCTTCCCATTCTTTCTTTCCTGTGGTTGAAACATCTTGGAAACCACGGTTCTTTTTAACAGAATGGACAAGGTCGTTTGTGTTATAGTTCATATCGCCGAACTGGTATTGTTTTCTCGCCAATGCAGCACTCTCCCATTGTTGGGGAGACATGCCGATTTCTTTTGTCCGGCGGATCATGTCTTCGGCAGCAAGATCTGCTCCCGAAAATTTGTTGTTCAGGTTCCTCAGAACATTCCTGAGACCCTTCCCATGAGCACCTGAAGCTGCATAAGCCAATCCGGCCCCGGCAGCGGCACCAAAGGTTGCACCACCAACACCACCACCAAACATGGTGGTGTTATCAGAGACGGCACCCTTAGCAACACCATATCCGCCGAAGGCGGCAGCGCCAACAGCCGCAGCAGCGGTGAACTGTGCCTGTTTCTCCGAACGAAGCAGAAACTCAGACATGCCGCCATAGATTGATTGTCGCAAATTTGCCATAAAACAAAATCACTTTCTAAAAAGCTTTTTAAAAATCTGAATCAATAGACAGAAGAGGGAGCGACCCTCCCTGTAGAAACAATTAGAACAGAAACAATGAGAAAAGTCAACCCGTGGGACTGTGAAAAATGACAAAATTTTAAAATGGGCGGCCCGACCAAAACCAAACACCCACACCCCATTGATTTGAGCCCCCAGGGGTCAGATGGGTGATAATTGACCCAAAATCAGATTGACCGGCGCGGCGGACCCATCATTTTTGCCGAAGGCAAAAAGACTGATTGGGGGTTGGTTGGAAGTGAAGTGAGAATGGGCTAATGGTATGGCGTGAAACTTGAGGTGTGTGAGGTGTGTGAGTGATATGTGTGAGGATATTTGGGCAAAATGTTTTATGAAATGGATGTATTTTTGAAAAGGTGAATGTAATGCGTGTGAGGACGGTATTTCCGAAAAGTTCATGAAATGAAGGTGTTTCAGTGAATCGAATGAAAATGTGTGTGAGGACATTCAACACCAGAACAGGCAGGATATGTTGTTGGAGTTGTTGATGTAATGCGTGTGAGGACCTGGTGTCTATTAATGATATCCCTGTCCATGGGGATATATCCGGAATTTGCCCCCTGGGGTGAACTGGATAGCTTTCATTTATAAATTCTTTTTAACCTTTATTAGTCACGAAAGGACTTACCATGAAAAAATTCATCATCGCCGCTGTTGTAGCATTCTTTGCTTTTAGCTTCTATTCATTCATGTTCTCTGGAGCTAAAGGTGCAGCAGAAAAGGTCACTGATAAGGTCAACATGACCTCTGTTGACAAATACTGCAAAAGCAAAAAAGGAGAGTGTGACCTCTAAGTTTACTCTCTTATTGTTGTGAATAACTTTAGGATGTGTAGGAAACTCCAGTCTTACACATCCTCTTTTTATCTTATCTATAATGGCATTCAATACAGAGTGTTATTATAAATGAGATAATTCTGTCTCATTATTTTATTTAACCTAACCTAAGAAAGGTATTATCATGAAAATCCGTTACATCCTGATTGCCATCGTTACTGTTGTATTGTTCAACGCTGCTGGTAATGCAATGCGTAGAAGCGATTATCAGCACTGTAAGGTAACTAGCCATCATACTCTTCAAGAGTGCTCTGAATTAACTGGATACACTCCAGAGTAATGTCTTAATGTCCTAAGCATGACTATAAACTGCTTACTGTCCAGAGATGTGTGTCTCTGCTGATGATGGATGAAAACATCCGAAACAGTTTATCTTTTATTTTTTATTTTACTTACAAAAAGGAAATTATTATGTCAACTATTACTTTCAAAACCTTTGTTTCTTCTGTTAATGCTGCTGCTGCTAAAGCTTACGAAGCTGCTGTAGAACAATACGAGCATAAAGCTCACATCAAAGCCGGCATTCGTGCCGTAGCTGGTGTTGAGGTTGTTGCTCTGAGTAATAGCAAAGCCGCTGCTATGCGTCCTGAATTAATAGCGGTTGTCAAAGACGGGACTGTCATTTCTGTTAAAGAGGTGGGCTCTAGAAAAGAAGCATTATCTTGGGCTAATGCAGAAGTAGAGGCCCTTGTTTTAAATACAGCCAAGGAGGAAGAAATGGCTTACAGTTTTGAAGTAGAAGGTGTGCCTTGCCACGTGCAGCGCATTGAGCAAGTTAAAGCCGGCAAAGAGCCAACACAAGAGGAGCTGGATACTATCAAAAGCTGGGCTCGTGAAATCTGCACTATCAAAGCCGGTGAAAGCCTGCCTATCGTGGGTAAAGTGGATATTAACATCCGCCGTCCTAAAAAGGGCTCTGTTCGCGTTGTTGCACAACGTGGGACTATTGCAACTTCTTTGATCAATTCTCCATTGGGCCGCGAAACTGTTGTCCGTCACGGTTTTGTGTCTTACAAGAATGGGATTGCGTCAGTCACAGAATCTATCGAAGTTCTGCTCGACTGGATGGTCGGAATCAATACTGAAGGTGTAAAATTGGTAGACGCCCTGAAGCGTAAATCAGGAGGTGTCGTAGTTGTTAAAGCCGATAAACCTGCACCTAAAGGTGTAGTGGTCAAACAGGGCGACCTGCTTAATACGTCTCCTGATACCAGTTGGAAACTTGGAATGCCTGTTGGAGAGGCTATGTTCATTAGCCGCAAAGCTGGTAATAATATGGTAGCGGTTAATCATCCTGAGCTGACTGGTAAATACATCAGCGTTTATGATGTTAAAAAGGCTATTGCTAGGGGCATCCTGAATCCCGATCTGGACACTAAGGTATCTATTGGCGTACGTAAGGTTGCGGTGCTGTTGTCTGTAACGGACGAAGAAGGCAACAAAGTTAAGACCCTGGAACAAGCTAAAGCCCACCCCTTGGCAATGAATCTGGGTGGTGGTGCATGCTATGCCCGTAAAACCTTAATCCAGCAGTACGGCAAAATGCGCGTGGTTAGCTTCCACCACTTGAAAGGTGTGGTAACAAACGTTGCCAATGTTGACGCATTGATCGACTATCTGGGCGTTGATATTGTGTCTCCTATGCTTAAATCTAAGATGGTAGGTGTAGCACATGCAATTATGGGTGGCGATTTAAGCCAATTTATGTTGCGTTTGTTGGAGGACGCTGATTTTCGTGCAACTGCCAATACGGCGATTACCCTTAATAGCAAGTCTGTAAATATCGATGGCCTCACTTATACGTTTGCCCTGATTGAAGAGGAGATTTATGTCTCTGACTTCTATACGTTGCAAGGACACAAACGAGTTGGCGCGGAAATTAGCGTCAATGACAAAATCGAGGGTGTAGAAATTGAGGCGCCTGAAATGACTTTGATGAACGAGCTTCTTTCAGAGTTGAAAGCTGGCGATACAACATATTCGCCTGTAGTTCGTCTTTTAGAGATGAAACGTGCTGGCACTGTTGAAGCAGTGTCTCACTCTGCAGAAGGTGGTGTTCTTTTGGCGGACCAAATGATCCGTCAATATGGTGAGACTTTGTTCAAAACTTTCATTGCAGGCCGCACTGGTAAACGCACTGCCAAAGCGGTTGCTGCTGCTAAATCTGTGGATTGGACTGTTACTGCAAATGAATTCTTGGCCATGACTCGTACCTGGTGGGCGGATAAGTTCGCCGTTATGTTTGCAGGTAATGGATCTTTGTCTGTTGAGCAAGTTAAACGCGTGTCTCTGGTTGGTGATGAGACCGCTGAGTCTGTTATGAAGACATTCCTTACTAACCTGTTTAATGGCAAAGGTAAATTCCCCGGCCTGTTAAATATGCCTCGCGGTTTCGAAGTTGTAGCTGGAGACCACAGCTTTGTATTCCCTGGCTCTAACTTCTGGGATAAACCAGAGACAATCACTGGTTACCATGTATCCGGGCTACAATACACTGGTGGCGACTTCTTCAAGTCTCTCGCTTCTATTGTACTCATGGCTAAAACCAGAGGTACTAAAACTTGGGAAGCTGTAGGCTTGGTTAAAACCCATGCTAAGCACCTGCTGGCTATCGAGGAAACTTTCGGTGCTTACAAAGGTTTGAAATTCTCTTTGCCTAAAGGTCGTTCTTTGCCGGTTAGCTACCATTTTGAATCTGGATTTAAAGTGATAACTGCGGACCGTAGCTACAAAGAGGCCGCCAAGAAGGGTGAAGTCGGAGCCATCAAATTCCCAATTTTGATGGAAAATAACTTCCGTTTATACAATGCGGAAGTTAAAACTCTGATGGCGTTTGAGTCAGAAGCTGAGTTAGAGCTGAATCGTTTCATCTGCGAGAGCGTTGTGTTTGTAGACGCACTGTCTCATATGGCCAATAGGGACGACGCCGACGGCGACCGTTTGACTTTGTTCTGGGCCAAAGGCTATGAAGGCCAAGAACAATGGAGCGAGTCTAAGTTGTTGGCATGTAATAGTGCCAAACAACAGCTCTCATACGTAGAAGACGAGCTGGGTTCTTTGAATACCAAGGAGATTGGTGAGAAATCTGTTATGGTATGGGGCAAAGAGGACGTACAACCGGCAGTGGAGGAAATTGTCGCCGCAAAAACTGGTGTTGGTAGCGAGACTAATAATCTGATTACTCTGACACATTTGATCCGCAATAAAGCTGGTTATAGTGAGTTGGCCAACCTGGCTATTGATGCTATGGGCATCTTGCTGCAAAAAGAAGTCGTAGAGAATATGAAACATAGCAATGGTATGGTTCGTTTCTGCGAATATTTAAACCTGCGCAACAAGGAGACTGACCTTGATTGCATGACCGAGGCTTTTGAAAAAGCATTCGAATTGATGTCTATCGAAGACGATGCCAAGGCTTATGAGATCGCTAAGCTGTTCGTCGAACTGTTTGAGGAAGACAAACGTAGCCGTGGCCAAGAAGGTTATCGTTGGAATAAAGCCAATGCAGTCCGTATGGCTCACACCGCCACTTGGAAAAACGTGCACTTTACCGTTTACACCAAAGATGTGACCGAGGTTTACAATACGTCCTTCTTCTTTGGCCTTGATGATGTTAAAGCTGTTAATAACCTACTGGACGTTAATGGCAAATCGCCTTTCAGCTTCATCTTAAAATCTCTGAGCCGCGAAGTGATTGCACAAATCCAAACTATTGCCGAGGTTAAATCTGCTGAGGCAGAAGCTTTGGCTAATGGTGAGGCTGTTGAGACCGAGTCTTACCACGAAGTTGATATGGATGCAGCCATTGATATGCTGTAACTCCGTACCTAAATAAAAACTGGTAAAGGTTACTGCTCGCTGGATACGGCTCCGTAGCGATATGGGGCTGTATTCACGTGGAGCGGTTCTGGTGTCGGTCTTTCAACGGTGGTAGGATTCGTCCTACCGTTTTCTTTTCTTTCTCGGAGGGTAGGGTATGCGACAATTCGTCATTACCCCAGATTCACCGTTTGCACAACTTTGTGCCGGTGATGTTAACAGCGCTGCGTATCGTGGCGTAAGTTTCATTATGCCAGTTGGCGTTGAGATGTCTGAAAAGGACATCCCCGGCTGGTTCCGTAGGATTCCGACTCAGGATGGTATGGCAGTTTACTGCTCCGCCGTTCATGAGTTTGCAACCCCAGGTAAAGGTTGCATGAATTCTAATAAGTGGGCTTCTAAATATGCAGAGAAGTTCCACAAAGAGAACGCGAGTGAAGATCACCCGTTCTGACAGAATTTTGGACCGGTGCAGGAATGTGTCGGTCTTTTACTGATAATAATTCTTTCAATGGAGGTTTCAAAATGAAATACACAGATTTCTTGATTCGATACACTTTCGAAGACGGTAGCCATAAGGACCGTCTCGTGTCTTATGTTAAACCCATGGATGTCGACTATGTATACGAGTATGCAGAAACCGTTGCATGCATGGAAGATATGGATGTTGTTGACATTGAAGTCAAAGGACTGGATGACTAGTCGTGGTTAGTTTTGAATTCAAAAAACGCTACGATTCCATAGAGAGTTTAAGGGCCGATATGAATAAAATTGGCTCTATCTCTGTCTGGAAGCACTATGGCGAGGTTATTGTTGACCACGTTAATGATGATGAACTTGTAGTGTTTAATGTATTCGAGGATGGTCATTTGGAATTTGACCATATCGAAGAGTTCGCTTTCATCTAAAAGGTACAGGACCGGCCCAGATTTTGGTGTCGGTCTTTTTATGGGAAGCATTTAATCTTTTATCCTGGAGGATTTATGAGAAGCTCCGTTCCCGATTGGGCTGTAATCTCTATGATTGCAGGAATTCTTGGAGGTCTTATTATTGGACTTCTGTTTAAGTAAATCAATACAAGAGCCGGCCAAAGTTTAAGTGTCGGTTCTTTTATGGAAGAGAAGAATTGTTCTTCTCAATTATAATTTTTAAATAGCTATGGAGGCTAAAATGAAATACGTTCCAACTAAAAACTTGTCGCAAGTATGGTATAACCTTGCCGAGCGCAAGGAATTTGAAGCGGCTGCTGAAGAGGCAGCAAAAGAAGAGTTCTTGAAAGAGCTGAAAGATGAAGACTATCGCTCTGTTGACGACTATAAGTCCTATCTTGCAGCAGAGTTCAGTGATGGGGATATTGCCCACGATATGTACGAATTGCAAGAGGAACGCGATGATGAACAAGTCTTAGCTGGGCATCCTGATATTACCCCAGAACAAAGTTTTAATCGCCTTGTAGAGAGCTATGTCAAAGATCTGTATGTACAGGCCCATTGGCAAGTCTTGGAGTCTCTTAAATAGAATAATAACCGGCATCTGTAAAAGGATGTCGGTTATTTTATGATAATTTTATTTTTCTGGAGGTTTCAGATGTTTAAACGTATTCCCGATTGGATTATTGTTTCTTTGGCCATTATTCTTGTTGGCTCTTGGTTTATTATGTTAGGATTCAATCTTGTTATGGCTGGTAAGGCCATGACTAAACCTAGCACCTGTAAGCCTGTCATTGTTAAGGAAGCTGACCCTTATAAAGGTGTTCCTGCTGAAGAATTGGTTCGTGGGGATGCTGAAGTTAAGTAGGCATTCCAATACGAAGGGCCTCGCAATTTGTGTCGGTTCTTTTATGACATATTTCCCTTTTGTAAGTTTTGCCGATACCTTGAGCCTTGTTGCTCTTGGTGTCGGTCCCTTTTTGGGAAAGTAAGGACTCCCAACGTTGTTTTCATCTTTTTACCTCCATAAACTTTGGGCCGCACTCTATTGTCTTGTGATAATATTGTTGCGGCCATTCTTTTTCCGCCCGCTGGACAAATAACCTAAGCTCAAAGCTGTATATCCACGCATACAAATCCGCTAAGACTTTCACAAACTCCGTATTGAATATAGGTTACTTAATATCAACGGTTTTGTGTCGGTTGTTTTGTGGAGTGGCAAATGCCGCAAACTTTTAATATTTATGACCACTGGAGGTTAATCATGAAAATCCGTTTCGAATTCAATCCTGCTGAAATCAATGCCATGTCCACTATCATGGGCTCGTTCTCCGAATATTCCAAAGTGATTCGGAAAATGCTGAATGCCAGCAAAACCAATGACGTCAAAATTAAGAAAGACATCATCCATTGGGAAAAAGAAAACATCGAAGATGGTGTTGCTGTTGATATTAAAGTCAACAGTGACTGGTTCTGCAAATTGTGCAACGTCTATAACAAAGGCGTTGATGCAGCATTTAATATGCTCATTACTGTTGCTCCGGCAATTGCATTGTTTGCGTTCAAGATGAAATCCGTGAATGCGGAATATGGTGAAGTTTTGATGGAAGCTATCGATACCGAACCTGAACAAGAAGCTAAAGGCCCTGACTTTGACAGCATTCAAGAGGCTGTTGAGTCAATTCGTATCAATGGCTAAATAACAATAACCGGCGCCCGTAAAAGGTGTCGGTTATTTTGCGGTAAATATCTTAACAACAGCCTCTTATGGAGATAATATCATGGCTAAGAAAACCCCTTCTATTAACCGCTTTTTACGTCAAATCCGCCATTGGGCATACGGTAAAACTGTCGTATTGAAATCCAATATCGGTAAGCTCGAGGCAGAGTGGATTGACATGTATGAGCATTCGTCTGATAAGAATGCAGATGAAAGTCTGCGTTCTTTGGGCTTCACTAAAATCTACGTTTGTGACACCTCGTTACCAGTAGGACAAAATGTTACCGTCTATGAATTAGAGGACGGTAAATATAAGCATAAGGGCACTATTTACGACCCCTATTTTGAACTGGTTTAAAAAAGAATGCCGGCGCCGATTTGATTCGGTGTCGGTATTTTTATGGAAAGGCACGTTGCCTTGTTGGAGTCCGTTATGGAAATCAAAAACCAAAAGCAGGCAAAAAGGGTCCTGCTTCAATTACAGGGTGAGCTTCACAAACTGGAGCTTCAATATCAAAAGGCTAACGGGTTTAATAAAGGTCCGTTAGAAGCAAAGATTACACAGACAGCCGTCCTATGGCTCTCTGTATTGGGTGAAGCCACACAAAAAGGCTTTGTTGAGAATAATGGTGTTACGGTCACCATCTCTGGAACCGAGCTCAAAAATCCGGAGCAAATTGGACCTGTTACTCTATCCGTATTTAAACGGGCAGAAGAATTGTCCAAAACCGAAATCAAATCTGAAACTTTAGCTAAAGGAAATCCAATCATGAAAAACTTGAAATCTGTTGTCAAAACAACTCCCGCAACAATTGCAGCAGCAAAAGCAAGCTTCGAAGGGAAGAAATTCATCGAGGCCGTTGAAGATGTTAAAACCAACATCTTGAACTTTGAAGGCGAAGAAGTAACGCCCGAGCTGTATGAAGATGTTGCAACCTACATCACTGCTCTGGCTCACTATAAACGTAAGTCCGATGCTACTGGCGTATCTACATTGACCGCCGAAAATGATGCGGTTAACGAAGCCGCCAATATGTTCTATGAAGCTTTGAAAGAAGCTGATGAAGAAGTGGCCGGTGAATTCAGTACATTCCTGTCTGCTCTGGTTGATGCAACTGATGAAGAAGACAAAGAAGGTTGGAGCCACAAGATTTGGGTTGGCTGCAAACGCGGCGGTTCATTTGTACTCGACTTGGCCAAAGGTTTGGTTATGTACGTCTATGGGGGTGTAATCAAAATCTTGGGCACTGCTCGTGATATCGCCGGCTATACCTTAGGTAAAATGCTGTCTATCCTCGATGCAGCAACTACCAGTGACTTTGGTCGTAGTGGACGTGATGGCATCATCATCAAGGCTATGAAAGAACGTGTGGAGGCTGTAAATGCAGCATCCGCAGCCTAATCAAATATACTGCGATGCTCGTTTAGTGGGCGGTAACCGATGGGCTATTGGTTACTGCTCATTTAATATGGGCATCAATGGGTATAAAATCATACGGGCCTCTGATAATAATGCGGCTGAACTGGAAGCAATTCGTTTTGCTAAACAATGCAATCCAGAGGCTGTTGTATTGTCTGATAGCCTGAATAGTGTAACTGCGCTTAATGACCCTAGTGTAGCTTACGTTGAACGTTCTCTTAATTTTGCGGATTCTTATCTGCGAAGTGTTAAGGTGAAATAACAGATACCGGCGCGGCAGAAATTGTCGTGTCGGTGTTTTTATGAGGAAAACAGAGCTGACCTCAATACAAAACAGCTCTATGGTCTGAATCTTGACCGAAAGAATCTTTATTTTAAATCAACCTAAAAGGAAAATCATTATGTTTGAAATCGAAACTGGCAACCTGAACACTGGCGCCCGCAAATCCCACTCTATCTCCGGCCAAGTAGCAACTCCAATGCCTGCAAGTCGCCGCACCTTTTACGTTCTGGATGCACGTCCAGACGAAGCCGAGGCTTTGGGCTATCGTGTATCCGTATACAAACTGGTGCACATGATCGCCAACCAACCGATGTCTCGCGGCAACGGACGCCCCTGTTGGATTGCTACCAACGCCGATGATGGTGTTCAATACGTTGAAGGTATGACTACCAACCAAATCGTAGCATCTGTCCGTAATGCCAATGCAAATGCAATGGAATTTCTGGATGCAGGCTTCAATGGTTTGTCTATCCAAAACGGCAAGCTGGCAAACTTCCCCGTTCCTGTAGGCCCTGTATTTGGCGCCGAATGGTACGAAAAGGCAAACGGTCTGGCACTGAAAGCTTTGAGTCTCTCCAAGGCCTATGAAGCCCTGCTGTCTGGTTCTGCATTCATCAGCCATGAGAAGAACATCGTTACCGCCAAGGAAAAAGACGGCGAACGTGTAGCCTTCTCTGAACAGCAGCTGTCCGAAATGATGGCCAAAATCGTTGCCGGTTACAAAGCCGAAATCAAACGCCTGATTGAAGCCGGTGCAATTGCCACTTCTACTACAATCTACGTTGGTGCAAATGGCTTGAGCCCTTGCATTGTACCAATTGCTGCAGCAAGCTACAAAACCACTAGCAACGGTAAGCAAATCGATGTCCGTACAACCCCACGTGCATACGGCCGCATTGCTCCTAACTTCTGCCTGACTATTACTGGTCAAGCCGAAATGACTACTCTGGAGCAAGACGAACTGCATGAAGGATATCTGGCTGGTGTCCAAGTAACTGAGGGTACTAATCCTACCCAATATTGCCGTAAGTTCGTGAACTTCAAGGACAGCCGCGGTAATGATGTTACTGTCCGTGCAGTAATGTACAGCAACAGCAATAATGGTCGTGGACAAACCCGTGCCGAAGCCTTTGATAACGTCAGCGCCAATGCGGACGAAATCATGTTCACCGAGAACAATGTCTTGGGTTTCGAAAGCCGCACTCCTCGTGAAGACGAAGAGCAAGGTCAACCATGGGTAGTAACCGCCCGCGTAACTATGGACGGCTATATCGTTAACCGTAACGAAACCGGCTCTGTTACTGTTGCCGCTGATGTTGATTTGGACAGCATCGATGTTAATGGTCTGGACTTGGGTGATGTAGATATCTTCGCTGATACTGCAAAAGTAGAAGCCGAGAAGCCTGCAGCTACCAAAGAAACCAAACGTCCTCGTCGTGGCCAAGCCAAACCGGCGGAACCTGTACAAGCTGAACCGAAAGGTGACGAACCGTTCTAATAGAGTCTGATAAGGGCGAGCGTAAGCGAGCCCCTATTAGTCTACTGAATGCTGGTGTGCCCTGTATAAGGGTGCACTGGCATTTTTTATTTTAAAAATTTGAGGTTGGTTGAGTTGTTGTTTTTGATTTTTGACTGGTTGAATGCAGTCTCGTTGAATTCTGAAATTTCTATTTGTCATATATAACTTTGGTGATTTGTTTTGGTATTTTTGATGGTGTTTTGAGTGGACCGGCGCGGCGGGAAGTCGTATATAATCAGTCCCTATTGTATAAAAAGAAAAGCAAATAATAGAAGAGAAACAATAGAAGCATATAGAACAATACAAAAAGAATAAGGTGCTAATATACGAACAATACAGACGGGCATATATAGCCCTAGTATATAATAGAGTGCAGGTAGTACATATGGACATATAATACATGGCGCGAACCTAATAATGGGACCATATACATGCAGGCAATATGAACTGTACTTACAAATAATATGAACGGGCGCGGCTATCCTTGTATTGGTGGAAGATAAACTTCCGATTGGATATAAGCCCAAACAACCATAATAGTGTCGGTTATACTATGATACGTGTAATATATTAATGAACGACTTAAAACGTTTGATACAGCTAAGGGAGCGACCTTATCTAAGTTGTTGATTTATATAGAACCACAATATTTGTTCAAATTAAAATAATAGGCTATAAAAAGGCCTAAAATACTGTAATGTAACATATTAATGATTGCTTCCAATGTGGCTTATATTCCTTGGGAGCGATTTATACTAAGTCCTTGATTTATATAGAAGCAAGATATTCGTTCAGAACTGAATGATATGCTAAAGTAAGGCAATATTTGCTTAAAAAATAAGCAGACGGGCATAAAAAAGGGAGAAAACATGCCCAAAATACTAAAAATAGGACTCAAATGGGAGAAATTCTCAAAGTATCATTTTCTCCTATAGCGGATACAGACCTTAGAATAGTGTCGGTTATTATACGGAAAATAACTCAAAAAGAGCGAAAATAGAGTGCAAAAAGAGCAAAGACAGGTTAACATGGGCGGGCCAGCCCTGTATTGATTAATACCAATAATACAAACAAAAGCCATAATAGAGACTATACCAATAACACTAATAGCACGTATAATAGAAGCACTAATATAAGTACTTATACAAGCTAAAACCCTTATAATACAAGGCATACAATACTTACAGTATATAAGGTATATGCAAGTATAAGCAACTATATGGGCTTAACGCCAATAGAAGCAAGGGTTTTATTGGCTGGACTTCCAGGTGTCCAGACTATATTAGCAGACTATATAAGTGCCCGAGCCTATATTACTGTCTGTATTGAGGTAAATCAGTTTATTATATATTGGAGTCTTACAATACGTTGGGCTTCCTGGTATTATCGTCTATATTATAGTAACGCAGTCCGTATTGTAGTAATGCGGGAAGTATTGTGATAATTCAGTCTATATTAAATGGCATGTAAGGTTCTATTAGTATTTGTAGACTCTATCGAATGCTTATACTTATTAGTGTATAAGTTTATTGTTACGCTTCTATTAGTATAGCTGCTTATATTCTTTGTTGTATTGTATATTTAGATATAAGTCTTATAATTGTTGTTGTTGTTGTTTGATTTATTATAAGAGTTGTATTTGTTATTTGTTGATATGGGAGTTTATTTGTATTATGTTTAATTGGTTTTTGATTTTTGTTGGGTTTTGTTTTGTTGTTTTTATTTGGATTGAATTGTTGTTTTTGCAGTTATAATGGTTTTTGAAGTTTTTTGTTTTTGTCTTTTGGGTCAATCGATCGTTTAGAGCGCCAATAAAAGAATAATGGGCCGCGCCGGCCTTTTGTTTGTCCTTTTGCTTGCTTTGAGTCTGCTTCCATTGAAACCGATTTAGTGTCGGTTTTTCTATGGTAAATATTATATTGGGAGTTATCATGATTTCTATGATACTGTTTGGTTCTGCTATTACTTCTTTGGCTATATTGTCTATTCTTGCTAAGAGTAATGTTGATTTGCTTTATAAGATTTTGGGTTATGAAGCTTATGTAGACCTTTGTTTTTCTTTGTTAATTGGTTTTGCTTGTGGTATTTCTGGAACTATGTCGGGCTTTGTAATAGGCGCGGCGACCGGTCTTATCTTTGGCGCGTCCTTGTTCATCCTGAAGAAACTGATTGGCTATAAGAAGTATGAAAATAAGACTTGGGTTTACTATCCTGCTAAGTGGCCTATTGGTGATTTCTTCAAAGGATTGTACTCTAAATACGAGTATATTTGATTCTGTTTTATATAACAGTCAGAAGTAGCTGATTTTAAGGTCTTATTACGCAGGCATTATTATTTATGTTATATTGGCTATTACAACTGTTGTTTGGATAGCTAAAACTGATTGTTATTTTACTTTTGGAGCTACAATATGAGCTTTTTGAAATCTCGTTTTAATCTTATTGCGGCGCGTTTGTTCTACAATAAACAGGGGCGCCTTTCAATATTTAAGGTTTGCGCCGTATTAGGTATTTCCGCCATTTGCTTTGTTTACAATTCTACCTTTGCTTCATTGGTAACTGGTTTTGTTGTCCTTATTGGTTGTATATGGGTTATTACTCCCGTAGTGACATCCCTGTTCTCTGGCTTTGGAGGGAACGAATATGAAGAAGTTGAGTCTAATATTGACGATGCCTATTCTTCTACTGACAGCTGATATTGCATGGCAGGTTGAATATCACTATTCTTTTGTTTTGCAGTATATGTATGAGTTTTAATTGACGGGTCTTATTTCAAGGCCCTACGGAGGCTTTTGAAATGATTCCTTTGAATTTGTTTTCCACTTTGTTTGACCCTGCTGCTGAACCTTTTGATTGGAGTTCTGATGTAGGTAAAGAGTATATTTCTGCTATTGAGACATTTGTTGATGGATTGTCCAATGCGGATTATATTAAATCTCTTAGCGGCGACCCTATCTTTGATTCTATGATGGAGTATGCCACCAAGAACTATGATGCCAAAAGTTTGTATGGCAATCTGAACTGGTTCTTATCTGATCTTGAACATAATTTCGACGTTCCATTGTATATGGATAGAATCTCCGACCATAATGGAGACCCATATCTTCGCTATACCTTTATGTCCCCTAAGACGCCTTATATTGTATCTTGGGTACGTAATTTCCACGGCCGGTTGTATGTAAGTATCCATACACCTCAATTGGTCGAAGGTGTAGAGCTAAACATTTGCCGAAACGGCGTTATTATAAAGGAATAAGCTCTATGGCAGACTTTCTATTTGGTTTTATCCAATTCGTAGCATTTCTACCTGTATTTTTAGTGAGCATCATATGTTTCATATTCTACGTTGTTATGGTTTTTATTTTCACTTCCCCGCTTATTGTTGCTTCTATGATTCATAAGCTGTTTACTAAAATCAGGTCGTAAAGGTTAGATATGGAAAACAAACTGTTTATTGCATTGGATATAGATGGAGTCCTAAATAGCAATCAGGATTATTCTAAGTTTTCTGCTATAAATGGGAGTATTCCTGATATCGCCAATACACTCGAAGATGAGATTAAATTCTCAAAAATGAATGATGGCCGCGTTTGCTATGGCAATTTTGTAAATCGCCGACAATTAAAGATGCTTAACGCGTTTATTGAGAAGATGATTCAAAGGGGATACGATACCCATATTGTAGGCATTTCGTCATGGTTCTCCACCAATCCTAATGACACCTTATTGTTAAATACCAGCAAAGAAGAGCTTTATAGTTATTTCGAGTTCAATACAGAAGTAACTTTTTATTGCGCTAATTATACAATAGGCCTATCTCATCTGCGCCTTGAGTCATTCGTTGGGTATTGCGAATCCATACTAAGTAAATCTGCAAAAGGTTCTGATATAATTGCCTTGTATTTAGATGATTTAAGGCATGATAATATCGACCTATTCGATGAAAAGCTCTCTAATTTTAGAAAGAACTATCCTGATATTAAATGGTTTTATCCAAATATCACGGAAAGGTTTGGACTAAAAGAAGAGGACCTTAACATAGAGTTGTGAATGCTATCTAAAAAGTCCCCACCGGCACCTTCGATAAGGTGTCGGTTTTCTTTTGGTGTAATAAATAGTGAAAGGTATTTGGTATGCCCGCAGAATTAAAGGCTTACATTATAGGTGGCCTAGTTTACCTTTTCCTCCACATAATTGGAGTCTTTGCACTTACATGTGCAGACTTTATGAGAAAAGGGAAATGCGAGACTTATTTCGAATATATGATGTTCCATTCTTTAATGGGAACCATGTTTGCATTGATATGGCCAGCGTCAGTGCTTGTGAATGTACTATTCGCCGTTTTAATGATAATTTCTCTTCCTTTTTCTATTTTGATTTCAAAAATCAAAGGCGAAAATGAGAAATGAGCAATAAAAGTTTTATCTTAATATGATTCAGAACTAGATTCTGAATGGAGCCGATGATTTAGTCACAAAGGCTGGTAGCTGAAATGTTATCTCTGACTCGGGATGACGACCCAACCGTGTGTGTTGTTCTACTCTTGCCTGCGGAGTATAAACGCAGGCATCTTATACTATAGATTAAGTGTCGGTAAGTTGTTGGTAAAATAAACATTGGAGTAAGATATGCAATTTAAAAACAATATGCGTTATACAGATGATATGGTGACGTTCTTTACCGGCAATGCGCCGTTCAGTAACTTCTATCCTTCCCGATTTGAATATAAGGGTTATCATCTGAACAATAGCGAGCAGGCCTTTATGCTTGAGAAGGCTATTATGTTCGACAAGAGCAAAATTCCTTTCATTTTAGCCGCTAAATCGCCAGCTGAAGTGAAGAAATTGGGCCGGGCCGTAGAAAACTTTGACCCTAAAGTTTGGGATGAAAACCGTTATCAGATCATGGTCGATATCCTGAAAGCTAAATTTGCAAATCCAGTATTGAAACAAATCCTTATTGGTACCGGCGACCTTGAATTAGTTGAAGGTTCGCCATATGACGCTATTTGGGGCGTTAAATTAGACTGGAAAAGCAATGAAATCCTTGACCGCCGCAATTGGCGTGGTCGCAATCTTCTTGGCAAAGCTCTCATGGAAGTGAGGGAATATTACCACAATCAACTTTAAAACGGAGTAAAGTATGCAAGTAAAAGATTGGTCTGAGGCGATTGGAAAGCCAGTAAAAATGAGAGATGGAGCAATTGCTTTTATTGCCGGGGACGCATCTAAGATTGAAGGATTTGGGTGCATCCTCTCTCCGCTTGTAGGGTTTTTCTTTAGCGGAAGCCAAATGATTGGATGTAGTTGGGATAAAAATGGAGAAGATAGCCCTGGCCGAGAGTCTCCATTCGATTTGATTGAATATCCCAACAAAGAAGAGCTTGAGCGATTTGAACAAGAAATTTTTATGTACTCCCTGAACTTTTATACATGGCATAATATTCCTGTAGTTTGGGAAGGCTCTCCATTTGAAATCCAGAAGTTAACCCTCAAGACTGAAAGGGGCACTTATATTATACAAAGCGAAGATGGAATAGCAGAAATCAAGCCAGAGACAATTAAGGACCTGAAACCTTTGTGGAAATTAGAAAGCCCTGAAAGATTCTCGGTTAAAAGCGCTATTTCTGGAAGAGCTTTAGAAACAAAAGGAAAGAGATTAGCCCTAATTGTTGAGGACATTTCCAAATTTCCTATGTTTCATGGATTTCCAAAGCCATTGATTGGCGGCACATTTAACCCCAATGGTGATCTTTGTTGTGATTCATGGATGCCTAATGGTAAATATACCATTGATGGTTTTGAGAATTGCGAAATCAAAGGCTATGCAGATCCCGAAGAATTGGAAGCAATTATTGAGGCCATGGCCGATACTGTCCTTAAAGTTGCCTATAATATGGAAGCATTTTTAACTTGGGATGGCATAGATGGGTCACACAAAATTATTGGGCACAATGCTAGAGGTCGTTATATTTATGAAAAAGACGGCAAAATAGCATTTCTTAGCCGTAATGAAGCTAAGAATCCACGTATTGTAAAATGGAGATAAATATGCAAGTAAATAAAAAATCACTGAAAGTATTGGCAATTTTGGCTATTGCAGCCGGTATTGCCGCATGTAGCAAGGTTGATGAATCATCTCGTGTATATCTGAATGCCGACCATTGGGTTCAGATGGGCGTAAATCGAGGCGGCACCCTTTACGAGGAATGTGTAAACGACCTCGTTCCCGGCAAAGAGCCAAAAGTCCTGTGCCGTACAATCACAAAGGCTACTTTTGAAGAAATGCAATTCCAGCATATGAATAAGGCGATTGAAGCTTCGAAATTGAAAGAAGCTAAACCGGCCAAAGCTGTAACTGCGTTGGAACAATTGCCTGATCCTAAGGCGTCAGAGTGATGAAATCCACAAACCGTAAATTCAATGAGAAGTTCCTCAAGCATATTCATTCGTTTGAAGAGCTTCTCAGGGATATGAAATTCAATAAAATCAGGATGTTAAATAGGCGTGCATCCGGCGTTGAGGAAGATATCAAAGTTACAGACTTGATTCGTCCTAGTGTTGTTTGCGGCCATAATCGTGATATTGAAGAAAACACAAGAATCAACGAAAAGATTTTGCTTGACTATTACTATCAGGCTTATGAGCATCGTATTCGTTTATACAGTGTTAGCGACATTATCACTAATATTTATCCTGATTGTGAGGCTACGAAACGATTTCTCGGGCGGCTTAAATACTATGTCCGTATCCTGAAGGAAATTTCTGCTATTATTGATATTGCAGAAGGCTCGTAGCTAAAATAACGGAGGCAATCATGCTAGTATTATTTGCATTATCAGTACGGAAATTATTGGCATTTTTGTCTTCCGTTAAACAGAAAAGTAAAAACAAGTTGGCAGAGATTCAAAGCCAGCTGCAGGGAAAGGCGGGCTTGTTATGCCTAAAAAATTAAAAGAACTTGGATTATTTGAACAGTTTCTTTCTGAAGGTGTCTATTATAGCGTCGATGAAGTTATTGCAGTTCTGCAAGGTCTTAAGAAAGAGTTTGAGAATGTGACTATAACTCTTGAGCCGCATTCTTGCGGAGAATACATCGTAGTCTATGGAGAGCCGAAAGATGAATAAGCAAACCTTCATTGCGGTCCTCTTATTGGCCGCAAGTTTTAACGTTGAAGCTGCTAAGAAACAAAGCTCTTCATCGTCTGAAGTAAAAGCATTGGCAACTGCTATTCATCATGAAGCTCGCGGTGAGTCGTTAGCCGGCAAGAAAGCTGTTGCCAATGTAATCATGAACCGTGTAAAGCACAAAGAGTTTCCGAACACGGTAAATGATGTTATTGCGCAGCGTGGACAGTTCCAATGGTATCGTAATAAAAAGTTACGAGCTAAAACTGGTTACGACAAAGAAACAGAGAAAATTGCCCGGTCTATATATTCAGCCCATAAGGCGAAAAAGCATGCTGATAATACCGGGGGAGCTATTTTCTTTTCCTCCAATGGTAAACGTCCGGCGCCTCGTGCAGTAAAGCCAAAGCGTATCGGTAAACATGTCTTCTATAAATTGAGGTCTAAACGATGAAAGTTTTAACAAACGAAAAGTCGGCTGCTCTAAGAAGTTTGCAGCCAAAGCAGCTATGTATCGGCGACTGGCAAGAGGCATGGGAGGAAACTTTGAATTCTCACATGAAGACCTTTTAGAGCTGTATCGCTATGAAAGCACCGGCGCGGGCGGTAAGTCTGCTTTTGAAACTATGCGTCAAAGAAATGGATTTGCTTTTGGCAAATGGCTAAGAGACATTGATGTTGCACAATATAAAGAAGACCTTAATAATGGTCTGTTTAACCCCAAAGAGCTTTTAGAAGGCATGGGGATTGTGCACAATAAAGGTCTTGAGGTGCATTTCAATTGGCAAGCATATAAACAGAATTGGATCGATACATCATGCGGTCAATTGAAAGCCAGTTAGTCCTAATCAAAAAGGACATGATACGAACCTTAAACGATTTCTTTGAAAGAGCAATGACTCTGTATTCTTGCTCCGTAAACATTGAAGTGGTAAAAGATGAGTCAATTGAAAAGACGCTGTCTGTAACTCGTGACCCTTTTCATGCCGAATCGGACAGCTTATTTAACAGGTTGGCTAAACATCGCGCCGCATTGAAAAAATATGATAAGGACTTCATCTATTCCGAAATCCGACAAACATACTACAAATTTCCGGCTATCCAGTACGAATTTCAACTGGATGGAATCAAATACACATACAAAATCAAATACGACATTTTATAAAAAGGAATTAAATCATGAAATCTCCTAACAAACTCTACAAAGCTTATGCAAAATTGGGTTTAGCTATTGCCCAAGAACTGGCATTCTCCGCTCCTACTGATAAAGAATTCCGTGAATTCGCTGAATCTCAATGGGCCGAAGTCGACCGTATGGTTCTGACAAGTGAAGATATCAAATCGATTGCCGATATGAATGACGAAGACCTGAAAGACTTGGGTTGCAATATCCTCTTGACCAAAGAGGGTAAGCGTATTGCTGAATTGCCGTCACATATCCGCCGTCTCGCCGAATCCGATACGATTTACGACGTTGGCACAATTGAGCTTGACAATGAAGAATTTGGTAAACGTGAATTCAAAATCACCGGCGTATTCTTGAATGGCGAAAATGCCTTCGAATAATAAAACAAGTTAATGTGGTAGGCGTGTTCTATATGGGCGGCGCTTACCCCATGATAGTCTTTAAATAACAGTGGTTCTGCTCGTATTGACTACACGATAAACCGCATAGTGCACCATTCAGACTTTCCTTGTATACAAGTTCGGATATATCAAGGTGCCAGCCAACAACCAAACTCGCCGAGGGCACAAATGTCTCACAGCTTATCTTATCGCAGTTGACTTGATGCTCACTCGGCCCCATTCTTACGCACAATCACAAACGATAATGCACGTGGTTCCAGGATTATCCATGACTCCGAAAAATCCTGACATGATACCTTTCTTGACAGCATGTAGGCGACGGTTTGCATTCGCAGGGACGACGGAAAGACGGCACCCTATTATCTCCCCTGATGGTTAATGGAAAAGGAAGAAGCCCCAGCATCGAAAGGTGTTGGGCTGATTCTTTTATTTGAAACTATTTTTAAGAAAGGTTTGACTGATGGTTGTTTGTATTTGTAATAACATTAATGATAAAACTATTGCTGCTATGGCTGTTAATGGTGCAGAATTGGAAACAATACAAAAAGAGACCGGCGCGACTACTTGCTGTGGCTGTTGCCATGAAATGGTCTGCTCATTGATCTCAAAGCATAAAGAGGTAACAACCGAGGGAAAGTAAAATGCGCTCAAATAGAGGAAGAAGAAACTACAGTTATGCAAGAATAAAATTTCTTACAGAACGTTTGAAGTGGGTTATGAAGGCCATTCAAAAACGGGCTGACAAAAAGAAGGAAGAATAAGTTGACCGGCACTCGATTGAGTGTCGGTCTTTTTACGGAAGTAACATTTAACCCTAGAAAGGTATATAAAATGCACTTAAGAATTTCCCAAGGGCATATTCCAGTAATCAGCAAAAACTCTACACCAGCAGAAGTCTATGCAATCTTTCGTGAGCATTTGACTACTGAAGGGCGCATTGAGTTTGAGTTGAAGCCTAATACGTTCGGATTCAAGGTGATTAATACTATCAACGAAAAGACTGTTGAGACCGAATTTATTATTCCTGAATCGTTCTTTAATCCGAAGAACCATTGGCCTCATTTCGCTTTCTGTTCGCGCCATATCAATAAACGGGCGCCGATTGAAATGATTAACCATTTTGAAATGCTGTTCTTCTTCTTGGCTGAACGATTTGAAGACGCTCTGAAGAACAACGAGATTTTTACGACCTACATTCGCCGTGATATCAAGTTGATTACCAATTTCGTTGAATATGTAAGTCCTAATGCATTTAATGCGAACCTGAAGTCTTCAAATCTTCTGGTCTTATGGGCTCCTTACAGCACCAATACCGGCACCTCTTTGGTTTATAAGAACCAGAATCTTCCTATTGGTGATTTGGTCCATCAGCGTGTAATTACAAGTCCAGATAAAGAAGCTATTACAGCTATGGCTAATTGCTTCAATCTGATGCCCGGTTCTGAAACTATGCTTTCTGAAAGCAATAAGATTGTTGTTTCTGATGGCAATGCTGATATTTCGTGCTCAGGCTTTGGATTTGAATACGATGATGATGGTCGTATTGTAGGTTTCTCTTCTATCTTCCCTCGAGCCTCTGCGTTGCCTGCTCGTTTGAAGACTCATGTAAACGGCAACCACTTTGGCGTATTGCAACCCGCTAAGCCTTTGTTCATTGAAGATGCTGCAGTGAATCCTGATGGTTCGTTTGTCTTTGATGATAAAGGCGACCATGTTCCTTTGGATAATGGAGGGTTGGATGCTATTGTTGTATATCAAGATATTGATTTTGAAAGCTATCACCAAGTCGGCGGCGACTTAGAAGTAAACCGTCGTATTGGTAATCAAATCGTATTCATGAATCGTCATAAAGAAACGGAATTCGATGAGATTCTCGTGAAAGAAGGCGAAGTGTATACAGCAAAAAATGGGTCTGTAACATTAGGCACATTCGACCGCCGTCCAATCTCAGTAGATAACGTCGTTAAAATTGAAGTAACCAAAGTATCTCAAAACGGTTATAACAATTCAGCCCGTATTGATTTCGTAGCATACTATAAAGTAGGCAATTCACGAATCACTTCTCATACAGGTCTGAAAGGCGTAACCAAAACCATGATGACTTGTGGTAATATCTACTCCGATGATTTCGAAATGGAAGTTGATATCTTAACAGGTGTCAATAGCATCAAAGCTAAGGAAAATACCGTACGTTTAATGCAGGCTGCATTTGCATTGAAGTATGGTTACTACAAGCCTACCTCCGGCGATAAGCTTCTCTCGTCTATGGATGAAGAGGAAATCAATGCCGCTGCTAAGTCCATTCCGGAAGTAACCTTCAAGATGATTCGTGAAGGGGAGGAAGTCGAATTCAAAACCCGATTATACGGTGTTGTTCAAATCAACTATACCGAAATTGGTAGCCATTTTACAGTGGTTCGTAACCAAAAGATGAGTTTCAATGCTTTGCGCTATATTTCTCAGACTAAAGATTCTGGATTGGCGCAATATGTATTGGACCATTGTATTGACCCAGATGAAAAGTCAGCAGTAATTGAGTTGATGAAATGTCTGAATGATAAGACGCGCCGCTTTGTGTCTGCCGAGCATAAACCTGTTTATACATTAAGTAGTTTAAAGAATCACTTCTCCGAAAAAGATTTGATTCTGGAACATAGCTCTATCTTTCCATTGTATTCTAAGCTTCTTGATGAAGACTTTAACAAAGGATTCTATATCAATTTGAGCGAACAGCGTCAAAATACGTTAGTCTGTATTCCAGATGCTAAAACTTTGGGTATGTTTTGCAGTAAGCAAACCAATGGTGAATATGTCTATCCCGGCATCCTGATTGAAGTCTGCAAGATGATTCAGAATGCTTTGCTTGGTAAACCTTATTACTATCGGATTATTCCGAGCCGCAATGAGGCTAACCAAAACCGTGTAAGTGCTTATGGCAATTATATGGCATCCTTGAAGTCTATGTTGTACTCTTCGGAGATTTCAGGACAGACGCTGATTCAGACTATGATTACCCCACGATTGCGCGGCGTGAATATGAAACAGATGCACGATGTATACGTCCCAGACGGCGTCGTCGTTGTATTGAATAACCGTATTTATACCGATTTGCATGAATATGTCTATCCAACCAAAAACCTGCCGGTTGAACAAGGCATTATTCAGGCCTTTAAGAAGCTCTATGCATTCACATTACGTTCACCGTTCTTGTGGAAAACGCAGGTGCTGATTAAAGAATTGTGGGACGCAAACAAATTCGACACTTACCTCAAGCAAGAATATGGTTTTGCACTGGAAGATTATCTGGATATTAAATCCAATTTGCACTGCGCATTGATTGGTAAAGACGTAATCAAAGGTAGCCACTCAGATATTGACGGCGACCTGTTACAGATTACTGTATTGCCAGAAGAAGCTCAGCAAATGATGAAGGAGTTCAAGCTTAGCAACATCACAGAAAAGATGTATCAATGGGATGAAGATTTCCTGCAGTCAGAATACGACAGCATTAAGAAATTGGATTGGACCAAGAAGTATAAGTTGCACTATACTCCTACCTATTGTAAGCGTCCTGGTGATGAAAGCTACATTGACTTGATTACAAACTCTGCTAACGCGAAGAAAGCCGTTGGTCAATTGGGCCCCCTATGGGTGTAAGCTTATAGGTGCATCGGGAAATATCGGTGAACCCTAAGTCTTTGGATATGGGAATACCGAGGAAGTATACGTTTTAAAAGATGTATATATTGGCTAAGGCCATTAATTCCGTAACGCATAGAGAATGAACCTACTTTTGTAGAATATAATTTCTCCACGAGTTCCCGACATTCCTCTGGAATGAAAATATATGCTGAACTAGGAATGAATTGACATTCCGTAATGCGACGAAAGTCCTAGAATTAAGGGATAAAAAACCCTTAAGATAACATATGCCCGGCACTAATAACGCGTGGCAGTTCGGTATGCTTATTGAGCTTTATTTGGCATTGCTGAATGAAGGCTCAGATTTGGCTTATCGCGCCATTTCTGGTAAAACCGGTAAAGAGTTTGTTAAAATCCCGCTCAATGAAAATATTGCCCAAGAATGTGACCATGTATATACCGAAACTAATGAACGGTATGTAATCAATGCGATCAAGCATATCAAGGGCGGCGCGACTCAACATCAAAAGTTCATGTTAGGGACATTAGGTTCTGACCAGACAGTCCATAAAGAAGTAGTAGAAGCGATTGTGAATGAAATGGGATATAGCCGTGAAACAGCTATGACCATTATCAATATTGCTATTTGGGCTGACCAACATAATCTGATTAAGCTTACCGGTGATTTCCTACGTATGCACAATAAAGGTCAGACCGTTGATAATGATGGCAAGCCTATTGATTTGAAAGACCCTGAAATTGCTAAATGGTTCAACCTGATTGTAGAAAAGACATTTGTGGGCCGAATGATTAAGCCTGCATTTGACGTATATAATCAGTGTATTGGCCAATTAAGCATTGAAGAAACTGAAGCTGATAACGAAAACAATGCCGTAGAGGCTAAGGATGTCGATATCGACTTCCTGTAAGTGGTAATATGGCGGCGGGAGTAATCCTTGCCGCCTCTACTTATTTGATTTTGTATTTATTTTCAAACTGGAGGAAAACAATGATTATTGAAAATGCAAGTAAGACCGAAACAACGGCAGAGAATAAATACAATATCGAAGTAACAGCTAAAACATTTCGAAGTTTATTTGGTGATTTGTATTCAAAACCGTTTGAATCTATGATTCGTGAAATCGTGGCAAATGCTCATGATGCAAACCGCCGAGCCGGTTATACAGGCCCAGTAGAAATCTCCGCTCATAAAGATGGAGTAGAGCACTACATCCAAATCAAAGACAACGGTATTGGCATGAGCTATGAAGACATGGTTAATGTCTATACTACATTCTTCAAGTCTACCAAAGACGACAACAACGAAGACATCGGCGGCTTTGGTATTGGTTCTAAAAGCCCATTAGCTTATGCAGACTATTTCGTTTCTACATCTGTAAAAGATGGAAAGAAAAACGTCATTATGACTTCCAAGAATAATGATATGCCAAGCTATCAGGTTATGCTTAAAGATGCAGATACGGACGAACCAAACGGTACTACTGTTCGTATTCCGATTAAGTCAGAAGATATCGTCAAGCTTGAAGAAGCCTATCAAAACCAGCTAATTGGGTTTTGGCCATTGCCGAAATTGACAAAGCTGGATGGCAAAGAGTTTAAGGTTAATGTTTTCGAAGTGACAGATGGGCTCAGAGTTACGAGTATTCCTGGACACTATCGGTCAGCGCTGATGATATCCGTTGGCGGCCCGACTTATTCCATGAGGACTGTACCAACCTATTTCAACAGTCAAATTATCCTTGATGTTCCTATTGGCGAAGTAAAAGTGTCTTTGTCTCGAGAAAGTATTACCTACGATGACGATTTAAGAAGTCTGTCGTTAAAAATCCATAGAGAGAAGATGACCAAAGTCTTCGATAAGATTAAGAAGATGACCAAAGAGGAACTTCTGGATAACCCTTGGGTATTCGGGATCGTATTGTTCCCTGAAACAAGGCCAATCCTGGATAAGATATTTGATAAACTCGGATTTGATGCTCTTGACGGTCTTAAATGGGGTTACTGGAATAAATCAGGAATGGGCAAGTATTGCTCTAAGGCAACGAGGTCTTCAGAACCCGATGTCCAAAAGAAAGAGCTCAAAGGCTACATCATGGGTCAGATTTGGTCGATTATGAAGGAAGATTGCATTAACTTCGCGCCTACATCTATGGTAAAGGATTCCGAGACAATCGTCCCTCCATCATGTATGCCCAAAGGTATAACCCTTTTTATCGACAAACCAGAAGACGAGCTTAGAAGATTTGCAGCCTCCATTGGCAAAGAGTGCAATATTGTCAATATGGATAGCCCTAAGGTCCGTAGATATTTAAGTCGGGTCAATAAGAGACAGTTCAGTGTAGGCGAAGGCGAATCTATTCGCTTTTCAGATGTAATATTTTTCGCATCAAATGGTTCAAAAGAACTCGTCTATGATGTAGATAAAATCAAGCCAGATGAATTGTTTGTAGTTGGTTCTCCAAGCACTAGCCAAGTGCATTATTCTAATGCGATAAGTGCCCTTAAGAAGCTGTTCCCTGGCAAAGATATCTATGCCGGCCGAGGAACTCCAAAAGGATTCGAAGCAGCAATAGCATGTGGCTTACCAAATGTTTTAACTTTCACTGCTGGTGATGTCAATCGGCTCTATATTCACAAATTGATGGAGTTTATGGACGACGAGGTGAAAGAAGAAGCTATTAAATACGGCAAGGGCTTCCTCAGAAGCAAATTGGGTCAACACACTATTCATGCAGGCTGCGAATTTGGCGGAGAGTCAATCTCGTTTTCGGAATTTATATACTGCAGATCCGACTTGCTTAAAAATAGAGCAAAGGAAATCGGTCTTGAGATTCTGAATAGCGGAGATGCTATTACCACTACGGATATTATGCACCCGCTTATTGTTGTTGGTATTATTTTAATCAAACAACAAATACGAAAAATCTTAGATGAGCGGTATCCTATGTGGGATGATATAAACAAGGTCTTCTGTCAATACATAGAAAGGTTAGACAATGAATTACAACGTAACGGTCAACCCTGATAAGTTTATCGTGGTGACCAAAGTTGAAGAGAATGGCAATATCCTGACGGCCAAACTCTTTAACTCGCCGGTGGTTAAAACCGACTTTGATACAATTTTGGATGATTGGTATAAGCTCAACGATGCTCGAAAAACATTCTTGGATGTTTCCAATGCCCGTTATGCTTCAATTGGCAAGTATAAGGTTGACCTTTGGGAATCCGAGCTTGTTGATTCTGATTTACCAGAATTGCTGCAAAAAGAAATTGCTGCATTCGTAAATCGCGCTTGTAAAGTGGGTGATAACGAAATCAATCCAGAAGCGTTCCTAAAATTCCTTGATCATCTGGAAGAAAACCCATCGCGCCGGACGATTAATAACCTCTATTCGTTCATTGGCCATAATGACATCGAAATCGACAAAGATGGCTATGTAATTTGTTACAAAGTTATCCGTGACGACTGGAAAGATGTCTATACCGGTAAAATCGACAATTCTGTTGGCTCTGTTATTAAGATGCCGCGCAATCAGATTGACGATGACAATAACCGAACTTGCTCCCAAGGTCTTCATGCCGCATCCTTACGTTACCTCCGTGACAGTGGCTATGGACAAGGCTTGGGCGGCAACTGGCGCTTGGTTAAACTCCGAATCAATCCAAGAAACTTCGTATCAGTCCCTATTGATTACGATGGTTCAAAAGCTCGTGTATGCGAGTACAAGGTTATCGAAGAGTGCAGCAAAGACTTGCTTCTCTGAGATAGCTCAATTAACGTTTTACTTAAAACTGGCATAATTGCCAATCAACCAAAGAGGAATTCTCCCTATGAAAAAACATATCGCAATTGCAATCGCCCTGATGTCTGCCCCTGCTTTCGCCGCAAATCTGGTGTCCGGCACTCAAAATGAAGTAGCCGGCAATTACAATACTGTAACTGGCGAAAAGATTAACGTCGATGGTTATGGCAATGCCGTAACTGGTACTGATATCGTGACCGTTGGCGACTCTAATGTGGTGTCTGGTATTCACAATGCTGTAACTGGCAAAATCAATGTCGTGGCAGGTCATAATGCCGCAGTTAAAGGCAATATGTCCGTAGCAATTGGCCAACGCGCTGAAGCATACAATAGCATGGTGACTGCTGTTGGTTCCGATTCTAAAGGCCTGGGTGAATCCTCCGTTGCCATTGGTAAAGGTGCCACAACCGGTGTAGATGCAAAAGCCGGTACTGCCGTTGGCCCTCATGCTACATCTATGGGTTCTTCGTCCTTCGCAGGCGGTCTGCACTCCTATGCTGGTGGTGTTCAATCAACTGCCCTGGGTCAAAGCAGCCAATCCATGGGCGAGAAATCAACAGCTATCGGCTCAGGTGCACAAGCTCTGGAACGCTTCTCTACTGCCGTCGGTGGCAATGCCGTCGCTACCAATCAACACGATGTCGCTTTGGGTTTCGGCTCCAAAACAACTGGTGCTGTTGGTACTGCCACTGCAGAAGTAAATGGCGTTAAGTATGGTACTTTTGCCGGCCATCGTCCTGTAGGTGAAACAAGTATGGGTAGCGAAGGTTGGGAACGCAATGTGACAAACGTTGCCGCCGGCCGTATTACCAAAACCTCTGCCGATGCCGTTAATGGTAGCCAGCTCTTTGCCGTTGCTAACAAAGTGGGCGAAAATGCTAAAGGCGTAGAAGCCAACAAGAAAACAATTGCCGAATTGGGCGATGTTGTGGCTATCAATGCCGGCAATATCGAAGCCAATACTCAGCAAATCACCACTCTGAACCACACTGTTCAACAGCAAAACGCCTGGAATGAAGCTCAAGATGGCCAAATCAATGAGCTGCGCGGCGATGTTGACGCTAACACTCAACGCTTGGACAACCTGACCGCTCTGGTTAAAGGTATGGGTGCTAACGAAGCAATCTTGCGCAAAGAAATGCATGACTTGCGCCGCGAATCTCGTGCCGGTATTGCTGGTGCAAATGCTATTGCCGGAATTCCGCAACCTCACGCTCCTGGTCAAACTGCATTTGGCGTTGGCGCTGGGTACTTCAAACATGAAGGTGCCGTAGCCGTTGGTATGAGCCACATCTCTAAATCTGGCAAATGGGTCAGCAAAGCGGGTGTTAACTTTGACACCCGTAAAAATGTTGGCGCAGCTGTTGGTTTGAGCTATGTATGGGGAGGTGTTCCTGTAGTGGTTCCTGCTCCTGTTGTAATCCACAAAACCGAAGTTGTTGAAAAGGTGATTGTGCGTGAAGTAGCGCCGGTTCCTGCACAAGTTAAAGTGCGTCAATAATAAAAGTGAAAGCCCCAGCTCGACGCTGGGGCTTTTGTTTTTGCAGCTTATTAATATCAAAGGTTTCTGAAGGTCAAAGGCTTTTGATATTAGTTATGCTGATTAGATTAATAAACAATATATTGAAAGACTATATTCTATTATTGGAGTGTGCATGAAAAATCTGAATAACAATTTACAATTCGAGAAATTCGAATCCAATGTAATGGACCTGCAAGAGTGGCAGGGGCCTGAATTAAAAATCAAGTTTAAAACAATGGAAGGATATTTGGATTTTCTAGAAAAGGCCGGTATAAAGCCCGGATACTTTGAGCCAATGCATCTTACTAGCCTTAAATCTAGATATGAATTATCTAAAGTACAATGCCAAAGGACGGAAATCTTTGGACGTATAAAGAAATTCTTAACAGAAAGAGGCTATAAAAAAGAGCTTGCCTTTAATTCTAATATTGGCGAAATTGCAGAATGTATATGGGGCAAGGGTATACCAAGGGGATATTTGAATATGTATTTGCCAGATGCAATAGGAATCTGGAATTCAAATATAACCAATAAGGATCCAATGACAATTGAAAGTGCAGTTGAAATTGCAATGGATGAGCTTGTAGATTATAAAATATTCCATGATTTCAAGAATTTCAATTGGGATGTTGATCATCCAGTAGAATTGCTCCATTATCTGATTTCGCATTTGTACTTATCTCTTGCCGGTAAAATTAAAAGAGAAGAGAACAGTAGGTTCAGTATGAAGCTTTTCAAAATTAATTCATCTAGCTTTCCTAGGGTCGGCGCGGGCTTATTGAATATTGAGCTTAAAATGCTTCCTTCCTATGCGTTGGAAGAGTTCTATTATTACAATATCTCAACAGTCAAAGACGGATTTCAATACTCTGTTAATGGTGTAATCCCCAAAGATATGAACGCTCCTGGACAGGCAATTATACTCAGGTCGGACAAGACGGCAATCAGTCAGAATGATCGTCATATGAACAGAGCACGCTATCTTAAGTTTTATAGCGGCGATGAATATGATAATACTGCAGAAAATATTGTAAGAATTCAAAAGAAAATTGAGCTTTACTTTAGATGCCTGACTCCTGATATTTTTGCGGATAATGATTAATTATGGAGGTCGTATGACTTATCGTCTTTTTATAGATGACGAAAGATTTCCTGTTACTCCTGATTGGTTTGTGGCTCGTAATAGCTATCAGGCGATTAAAGCCTTGGAGTTATATGGAATGCCTCAAGAAATTGCATTTGACCATGATTTGGGATGTCAGGATACTGCAATCAATTTCATAAATCATCTTGAGAATGAGCTGATTGATAATGGTTTGAAGTTTCCGAAAGGGTTTAAGTACACCGTTCATAGCCAAAATCCAATAGGCGCGGGAAATATCATTTCTAAGATGGATGGGCTTATTGATTATTTCGGATTTGAAGAATAGTTTAGAAAGGTAAATAAAAATGGAATTAAGTCGTAAAAGCTGGCTGTATAAATTGATGGATCTCTATTGCGATCCTGCGGAAGACATTTGTGGGTTCACACGTCAACTGATTCCACTGTTTATTATGTTCTTCGTGTTCCTACTTGGCACTGTTGGATTCACTGCCTCAATTTTGTTGGGCCTGTATGACATCCCCCTGAAAGATCTCGCCGGGGCTAATTGGTTCTTGGCGTACTTTTCGTTTATGTCACTTATTGTGATTGCCTCTGTAATTTTGGCGGCAGTAATTATGTATATTACTGACCTGATTTTCAAGGCATCTAAGCGGAGAAAAGAAACACCAAAAGTGTTAAGTGCTATAATTCGACGCTTGAATCCTATTAAGGCAAAAGCCGAAAAATTCTGCGTCAAAATAAACTACAAAGATTAATTTTAAGGGCCGACATTATTGTCGGTCCTTTTATGACATGAGGTAAACATGGATAAAGAATTCTTCAAAATAAAAAAGACAAACTTCCCTAAATGCAAAGAAGAAGTGTTGTTTTCAGATGGTCTCAATATTGTAACCGGAGACTTTCACTCAAAAATACATTTACATGTCCCGGATCTCTTAGAATTAGATCAAAACAATGAAATTTGCATTTGGTCTGATTTGTATGCAAACAGCCTGCATCCGACTCATTTAAAAATGGAAGCTGGACATCTCATACAAGATGTGTCTCGAGGCTTACAGGGAATCGTATTTACGGATTCCTTGTTTATGATGCGCGAGCTGGATATTCTGGCTTATTCAAACAATATGCCGGTGAGATATATCAACCTCTATTTCGACAAAGATGAACTGAAGGTTGAACAGTCCGATGGAATTGAGGGTATTGAGCATCTCTCCATTTTGGACGAGAGCCTTGAACAGGCCGATAAATATTTGCGAATGTAGCATTCAAAAGGCTGTTATTAAAGATTTTAGAAAGACAAAACATGGACGAAGCGGCTCTTCCTTTCGATGTTGAGCTTGAAGCTGAACATGAATACCCATTGGATATGCTCATTGCTGAGCTGGTTGAAGATCAGAATTATACAGAACTTGATAAATTGCTCTGGTCGTATATAGAAGAAAATCAATCCAAGCGGCGCCTTAATGGCTTAGCCAAATGTTTGAAAAATGCTATAAAGGAGTTATATTCAAATACTAACATTGATGATGTTATGTATTGTGAAAAGGACTGGCTTGGTTCTCCGAATATGTTTATAACCGAGCCGTTCTCTATGGCTTACAGCTCATTCCCTAAGCAATTTATCTTATCCTCTTCGTATAAGAATATCCTGGTGTCAAAATCTGACAATTCGACGATCATGTCTACAGGAGAAGGTTGCTTTGTTTTCGTTATGGAGTCTGATTGTAATATTACAGTGAATGGCGATAATTGTTTTGTATATATTGCCGGCGACCATAACTTGGTTACTGTAATTGGCCATAACTCTAAGGTTATATTTTCTGGTAATGACAATACTATCATCATTAAAGGTAATTCTAAATTCAAAGGTCTGTCCGGCTCGGACGTAGTCTTTATTAATGAAGACGAAAGTCAATATGAGGTTGGCAAAGTTCACACTCCCAAATTCATAAAAGACCTGAAATTCAAAACATGGTACAGATTTGGATATGAGAGTAATTCCTTTGTAGAGGTAGATCCAAATGAAATGCAGTATTGATTCTGATACTCAGAGCAACGTAATCGAAACAGCGGTCAACGCGGCCGCTGTTTTAAACAAAGAATTAAATTTCAAATCCGGCGTCAAGAAGTCGAATACGAGAGGCTATATTCTTCATTGTATTATAGATTTCAATATTATGTGCAATGAAAAGGTTGGACACGCGGTATTGTTAAATGTTTTAGACCCAGAGTCGGCTTTAACCGCCATTAAGGATATTCTTACCGGATTAAAAAGTAAGCAAGCAGAAGGTGCATATAAAACATTACTTCAATACGTAGAAGCCTCAACTTCTACAGGCATATTATATGACCTTTATAAAATTAAAGGCGAATTGCTGGCAGCTAGACTTCAATGATTGATAATGGTCTTTTTATCGGAATGCCGCCGGGCCAAATACTACATTAATTAAAGGACATATATGAACTACCTAAGTTGCGAATATGCGAACGTTACCGACAATCGAACCGGGGAAATAAAATTCCCTCGTGACGATAAATTTCGAAAGCTTTCTCCGGCTATCAATATAGTAACCAGTGATTGTATGTATGACCTTGACAACGTTGCCGATAGTCTTATGATTCTTGACGAGCGCCATATTACATATATATGGACTGATTCTAAAAATAGGATGCATCCTACGAGCCTTAAAGACGAAGCAGAACGCATCGTAGCATTTGCAGAGAAACAATATCAGTGGCTTGTCTTTACTGACTCATTATTCTTTGTTAAAGAGCTCAGAATACTGGCGAAGCAAAAGAAATTGGATGTGAAATATTTCAATCTCTATTTTAATGATGATGATATATTGGACATCGAAGAGACTAATGATATTTATTCTTTAAAGCATTTTAGCTTATTGGAAGAATCCTTGTCACAATTCGGCAGAAGTCATTTTGTTTAACCGATTATTTATAAATCAATTCAAAGAGAAGACACATGAGTCCAGAAGTAATTGTACTGCTTGGTAAAGCCATAGCCGCATTTATTGGCGGCTTTATTTTTGGTTATTACCGTAGCAACCTGTATAAAGCTGCATTGTATAGCTCTGCAATCTTTATTGCTGTCTTGGTTTTATCAATCGAAATTGCGGATAGACAAGCTAAACATATTGAACAGCAGCAGCAAGTTAAAACTTTAAAATAATTTTCAAGGCGGAGAATGTATGAAATTATTCGAAGCGAAAATAGAGCAGCCTGAAGATCCAGATAGCTCTAATGTAACCGTCAAATTAATATTTCCGGAGCCTTTATTCTTGCTAGAATGGGCAAGAAAAGAAAACGTAAAATTTTCGCCAGAAGAGGTGGAAATCATTATAAACTCAGACAGAAATAGAATTAAAAAGAACAAAGAATATCTTTCTGGCCTTATGGCTGAACATTCTAAATAGGTTATCAAGATGGATAAAAATAAGAACAAAGAAGATAAAGTCCTGAAGTTTCCTTCCGGACAAAATATAAAAGCTCAAACTCCAGAAGAAGAGATTTACGATATCGCTTATGATATCGGTCTGGAGTTGGGTTTTGATGCTAATGCCGGTATTTCTGGCGATGTGTTGCTGATGGACTTTGCCAAGCAATTTAATGAGCTTGTTAAGACTTCTATTTATATGGGATTCACAGCCAATGTAGAACGGCCCGCCGCCTATACCGTTGGTGCATTGGTACAATTGTCCTTTTATATGGATAAAGATGAATTTGAAAAAGTACGTCATTTTGTAAATTCCAAATTCAATGGCATAAAACTTGTGGATTTCTACAAGATTTTGGATACATGCCATAATGAGTTAATGGCAAACAAAGAAAAAGAAGAAGAAACAAAAGGAGAAGAAAATGAATAAAGAAGAACTGCTTCAAAAAATAAAAGAGGGAATCCTCGAATATCCTGATTTTAAATCAGAAGTTTTAAAGGTAGCTGAAAGTACAGACTTTGCATCTGCGTCAATCGCGATAGAAGCAGCAAAGAGTCTAAGAGAATCTCATGGAATCGAATTAAATATGGATGAAGCTCGTAGGGGCTACATTATCTCAACCGCCCATAGATTTGCGGATTTCGTAGAGTCAAGAATAGGCATGTGTTATCTTCGACCAAAAGAACAATGGCTTCCCTGCATTGAAGGCAACCTTCTTGAAATTTGTGAACATACGAATAAAAGCGATCTTGATAAGATCTATTCGTATATCAGAAGAAATCATCCCGAATTTAAACGATATGTCGACGTATTCCAAATTCTTGAAGACTTCAAAAAATTGCACTATGTCTCTGATATAGAGTGCGGCAAATAACAAATTGAAAAGTTCATAGAGGATACGTAATGTATATTGTAACAACAGCATTGCCGTATGCAAATGGTGATATCCATTTAGGTCATATATTGGAGCATATTCAAGCAGACATATATGTCCGAAGACTTCGTCAATCTTATAAGGATGTTTATTTCTGCGGGGCTGATGATTCTCATGGTACTGCTATTGTTTTGGCGGCCGAAAAAGAAGGGATTAACCCTAAAGAGCTAATTAAACGCTCAATGGAAAGACATTATGAAGACATAAGCGGCTTTGGAGTGGAATATGATAATTACTATACTACACATTCTGAAGAGAACCTTGAGTTGGTTAAATATGCCTATTCTAAACTTGTTTCCAATGACCTGATTGAAAAGCGGACAATTCAGCAATTATATGACTCTGAAAAGGAAATGTTTCTTCCTGACCGCTTTGTAAAAGGCGAGTGCCCTAAGTGTCATTCGCAGGAACAATACGGGGATAACTGCGATTCTTGTGGTGCTACTTATGAAGCGTATGAATTAATAAATCCAAAGTCTGTCTTGACCGGCGCCACTCCCGTATTGAAAGAAACAGAACATCTGTTTTTAAAGACAAAAATGAAACGAAAGTTTCTTAGAGATTGGTCTTTACTCGGATTAGGAGCAAGGATGAATAAAAGCGCAGAAGCGAGATTCGCAGAATGGGTTGGTGATGGCGAAGCTAATCTGAAAGATTGGTGCATTTCAAGAGATGCTCCGTATTTTGGATTTAAGATTCCAAATGAAGAAAATAAATATTTCTATGTTTGGATGGATGCTCCATTTGGCTACTTTGCGTCTTATAAAAACCTTTGTGATAAGGGCGGCGCGGAGGCCTATAATTTCGACGGGTCCAGAAAGGATGTTCAGCTTATACATTTTATAGGCAAAGATATCTTGCGTTTCCATACTGTATTCTGGCCAATTGTTTTAGATACGGCGGGGATGATTTTGCCCAACAAAATAATTAGTCATGGTTTTATAACTGTAAATGGCGAAAAGATGTCCAAATCCAAAGGGACATTCATTACCGCTAGAAAATATCTGGATTCTGGCATTGATCCAGAGCTTTTACGATATTACCTGGCTTCCAAAATGAACAATAACGAAAGAGATATTAATTTCGATATTGAAGATTTTGTAAACTCAGTAAACAATGAGTTGATAGGTAAGATTATAAACATCCCGTCTCGACTTGCCTCTGTTATTAATAAGGTTTACGGCGGAAGAATTTTAAATCCGCTTTCATATGAGAGTATGATAGATGATCCATTCCAATTCTCTTGCCTATCTTCCATTGAAAACATCCAAATACTAATCAACTCATGCAATTATGCAAATGCCGTCTCCAATGCGCTGAAATTTGCAGACAAAATCAACGCAAGGGTAGAGGAGATTAAGGTATGGGAAGCAATGAGCGAGGATTGTAGCGATTCTCGCAAAGAAAGCATTCATGATCATTGTTCGGAAATGCTAATCTTAATGCTTTTACTGTTTAAGGCTTTAAGTCCTATTATGCCAAAGCTCTACAATAGGGTTTTAGAGTTTATGAACATTTCCAATCCAAAGGCTCCATACAAGGAAATACCAGAAGACGGTCATTATATCAATGCATATGAGCATCTTCACAAAAGGCTCGTTCTTTCCGAAGTAAAGGCTAAGCTTTTGGACTAAATTAACCACAGGTAATCAAATATCAGAAAGGAAAACAAGATGCAAAATATTTATGAAATTTCTAACGGCGTTGTGAATTTTGAAAAGGATATTGACCCTTCTCTCTACAAAAAGAATTTGCCCGCCGGCTTTTATACCACAGGATTCGTTCAAGGACGCGTATTCTTGAATGTTGCCGAGCCGTTGACAATTCCAGCTAAAATTTATGGCGATTCAACAGACCGAATGAACCGCATTGTTACGTCTTTCAATGCGACAGACAAGAACCTTGGTGTATTGCTGTATGGTGAATCCGGTTCTGGCAAATCATTGCTTGCCAAGCAAGTCTGCGTTAAATTGGCGGAAACGCATCCTATAATCATCGTGTCGCCGGAACATATCAGTGTCCTCGACAGATACATCGAAAAGATCGATGATAGCTGCGTGTTCTTCATTGATGAATTCGAAAAGATGTTTGGACGACCTTCTGACCAAAGTGGATTGTTGAGTGTTATTGATGGTACAAGTTCGAAGAAGAATCTTTTTGTATTTACTGCCAATGAAGCGGCAATGGTGAACAAGTTCTTCTTTAATCGGCCGGGGCGCATTCGTTATGCCTACGAATATGGCACACTTCCTGATTCTGTCGTATTGGAAGTATTGGAAGATATGCTTGACGATAAAAGCCGTATTCAAGAAATTGCATCTGTAATTTCCTTCCTGAAAGAACCGTCATTTGATGTAGTGTGCAGCATTGCAAGAGAGGCAAACCTTTATCCTCATTTCACTGTACAGCAACTGATGGATGGCTACAACTCCGAAGTTTATTCTTCTGCGTTGGGAAATACTGATTGTATGTTGTTTATCAACGGTCGTGATTTTCCTTCTGCTCTGGGAGATGTATTCGATAAATACGGTATCAAGCTCCAATATTGCCTTCCAACGAATGTAACTAGTGATTCTGCTATTCAGCTGAAGGAACAATCCATTAAGCCAGGTGCGCCGAAAACTTCGCTGAATCTGATGGACTTCTCACTGCGTTCATATAAAGACGGCAATTATCCAGGTACAAACATTTATATGTACCTGGATATTTCGTCTATGGAGTTAGAGACAAGTGGTCGACATTCAACTATCAGCAACCTCCGTATTTCTCATGATGAAATCGAAGATCTTGCAGGAGCTATTGAATCCCTGATGCGCCGTTCTGATAAAAAGCTTCCAGATTCTGCATTCGAAGATGTACTGACACTTCTATCTTCGGACGACATCAAGCTGGTTAGTAAGCCGATTGCCAATACAAAATTCAAAACGTTTAATCGTTTTTAGAAAGGTGGAAAATGATTTTCATCGAACCTAATGATCCCGTAAGCGCTCCTATTTTCCCGCTGATTATCAAGTTCCCGAATGGCGAGAAGAGGTATATGGTGCCCAAGGTAGACCCAGATGGCATCGTAGATATCACAATGGCGTATGAGGACGACTCCGAATTCTTTGATTTGCTTTGTATATTCGATTCAATTCGTCGCAATAATCCTAATGCCGAATTTGTATTGAATTTGCCGTATATCCCATACTCTCGTATGGATCGGGTTCAAAGCGAAACGGACTCGTTCTCTTTGAAGTCTTTTGCCAATTTTGTAAACGGCGTCATTAAGCCTAAGCGTATTAAATGTTTAGATGCACATTCTGATGTTGCATTAGCTTTATTTGACGCGCCGGTAACTCATAGTGTACCGCAGATTAAAATTGTCAGAGAAAACTTTAAACCGACCGATACGCTGTTGGTATTCCCAGATGCAACTGCTGTTAAACGGTATAAAAAGCTTTTCCCGGAATATCAAAGCGTATCAATAAACAAAGAACGCGACTTCCAAACCGGCAAGATTGTCTCTTCAACATTAATCAAAGGTGGTAACATTTCTGATGAATTCCTTCAGAATGCAAAGAATGTTGTGATCGTTGATGACATCTGCTCTAAGGGCGGCACGTTCTTATTGGCGTCCCAATTAATTGCAGAAAATATCAGACATGAAGACTACACCATCAATTTGGTTGTTGCCCATTGTGAAGCAGCTATCTTCGAAGGGAATCTCCTCGATGAAAGCAGCCCTTTCAATGGCAAAGTCTATTGCACAAATAGTATGCCGGCAATGGTCAAGCAATTGAATGCACTCAAAGATGTATCGTATCCAAAAGCAGACCGTATCGTATTAACCAGAATCTAAAAGGAAAACGAATGTATTCAATCATTCCATCTTTGGTGTGTGACTTCTACAAAACATCTCATCGTAGCCAATATCCTGCAGACACTGAAAGCGTCTATTCTATTATGACGCCCCGTAGCAACAAGTATTTGAATAAAGTTGACCGTGTTGTATCTGCCGGTGTTTCTGGATTTGTAATTAAATATCTGGTTGATTTCTTCCAGCAGGCATTCTTCGCCCGCGCCGAAGAAGATGTTGTCAAAGAATATTCCGAATTCATCAAACGTACACTCGGCGTTGACGACGATGGTTCACATATCCGTGAATTACATCAATTGGGCTACTTGCCGCTCCGTGTAAAAGCAATCCCGGAAGGCGAATCCGTACCCATTGGCGTTCCTATCCTATCGATTGAAAACACACATCCACGTTTCGCATGGCTGACAAACTATCTGGAAACCCTGATTTCTTGCAGTTTGTGGCAACCAATGACATCCGCCTCTATTGCCCGGAAGTATTATCAGCTCGGCTATGAATTCGCAGAAATCACTTGCGATAACAAGGCCCATCTGGAATTCCAATTCCACGATTTCTCTATGCGTGGTATGAGCAGTTTGGAATCTGCCCAAACTTCAGGCCTTGGTCATTTGATGTACTTTAACGGTACGGATACGATTCCGGCAATTACCTATGTAGACGAATACTACAAAGGCAGTGTTGCTAAGAACTTCCATCCGACTTCGATACCGGCGAGCGAGCATTCTGTTATGTGTGCATTGTTGGCCAAACAAGAAGCCGCCGGCGGTGGTCGTGATGAAACCGAATCATTCCGACATCTGATTAAAAACGTATATCCAGAAGGTTTCGTTTCTATCGTATCAGACACCTATGACTTCTGGCATAATGTTGAGCATGTATTACCGTTCCTGAAGGACGATATCATGTCTCGTAATGGTCGCGTCGTGGTAAGGCCTGACTCGGGCAATCCTGTCCAAGTGCTTTGCGGCATCCCAGAAAGCGAAGGTTCTACCGCTGAAGAGAAAGGCCTCATTCAAGCCCTCTGGGAGACGTTTGGAGGCACTATCAACGAGAAGGGATACAAAGTCCTTGACCCGCATATCGGTGCAATCTATGGCGATTCTATCACCCTTGAACGCGCAGAGCAAATCTTTGCCGGACTCGAAGCAAAAGGCTTCGCTTCTTCGAATGTTGTATTTGGTATTGGTTCTTATTCGTATCAAGGAAATACACGCGATTCACTTGGCTTTGCAATCAAGGCGACTTCGACCATTCAGGGCGGTAAAGAATATCTGCTGATGAAGGAACCTAAAACCGACAGTAGTAAGAAATCACCCCGCGGCCGTGTTAAGGTTGTTGGCGATTTCTGTATTGATGGTCTGACTACTGATAGCGATTTTGAAGGCGATCGTTTGAAAATTGTCTTCGAAAATGGCATTACTACCACTATGAGTATTGATGATATTCGTATAAATGCTTCTGTCGATGCGGTATTCTAATTAAAACAATAGGCCCCGGGAGTTACATCTCGGGGCTTGTAATATTGGAGATGAAATGGATACTAACTCATCTGTTGATAAAGATCTTTGCATTTTAATGTTTTTGGGTGGCATTCTTGTTGGATTTTTGCTAATTCAGATTTTTCTGATTTGGAGTGGTAAAGACAACGAGAAGAACGAGGTGATTACAAATCAAGTCGTTGAAATAACCCAGCTGACGGATAAGCCTCAGAGATTTTCTGTTAATGGCTCTAATATTAAAACTGCGACTGTGTGTTTTGAAGGGAAGCAGATGCTATTCGTCTTTTATCGGGGCGAACCTCAAATTATAAATCTGAATAAAGACTGCGGAGAAACAAAATGACGCGTGAAGAATTTGAAGAAAAAATTGGCGAGATGTTAGAATCTGAAGAGCATAAAGAATTTGCGAAAACAACTGCTCGTCTATATGAACTTTTCGATCAATACGTCTTAGAAAAGTTTGATGATCCAGATGAAGCATGGGTTAAGCTTACATCTGAATCTGGTTCTTAAATTGAATTTAAAAGGAGTCTGTCATGAACAAACCGGTTTATGTTTATACTGATGGTGCATGTAGCGGTAATCCCGGCCCGGGCGGTTGGGGAGTGCTGATGAAATTTGGCGATAAAGAGAAAGAGCTGTATGGTAGCGAAAAAGAAACTACCAATAACAGAATGGAATTGACTGCTGCTATTCAGGCCCTGAACGCTATCAAGCCAAAAGAATCCGGCTTGTGGAGTGTGATTCTTTGCACTGATTCCAAATATGTTCGTGATGGTATTTGCGAATGGATTGGCCGTTGGAAGGCTAATAATTGGAAGAATTCTACCAATAAGCCGGTTAAGAATGCAGACTTATGGATGCAGCTTGATGAAGCTGTCAAAAAACATGATGTCCGCTTTATTTGGGTTCTTGGTCATAATGGTCATGTTGAAAATGAGCGAGCTGACAAATTGGCTTGCCGCGGCCGTGATGAAGCAAAGCTCTTAAGCCAATAAACAATCAAGTGTAAAAGGAATTAAAAAATACAATTGAAAGAAAAAGGAATCTACCGCCACTATAAAGGCGGAGAATACCAATTAATTACTATTGGTGAGCTTGAACATGATTTAACACAAGTTGTTGTTTATAAAAGCATTACTAATGATAGGGTCTTCGTAAGGCCAGTTGAGGAATTCGAAGATAAATTTGAATTCCTGCATATGGGAGAGTAGCTCAACGGTCGAGCAGGGTGGCTCATAACCCCTTGGTTGCGTGTTCGAATCACGTCTCTCCCACCATCCTAATTCAGGTGAAAATATGGATAACAATAACAACAAATGGATTCCGCTCAAAGAGAGAAAACCAGACAGAAGCAGAATCAATGTTTTGGTAAAGACTAAAGACGGAAAAGTCGGCTTTGCCTTTTATGAACGACATCTCCCCAAAGAGTTGGATGATGAAATTCTGCCAAGAGAGGAATTCTTAGAAAAGGCAGAGCAATTTTTCACAGGAATCCCTGCCGGAAGAATTGAAGATATGGTCATCACAAAAAGATATAACACAGAAGATGTCGAATATTGGATGAACATCGAAGATGCCGTTGATCGTAAAGAATGGCGACTTCCTGAAGAAAAGATCGAGAAAGACATAAGTGGCGGCGTTCTTCTGCTGGACGTAAGAGGCGAAGTGAAAGTGGGATCTTTGGCTGTATGTAGAGACTCCCTTTGGGATCGCATGCTTCTCGGAATAAATCCAGTTCCTCAAGGTAAAAGATATAAGAAGTTCTATTCAATTTATTCGGGCTCTTATGAGGATTTAATATTTCTAAGGCCGAATGAATACATCCGGTATTGGCAATATTTGCCAGAAGCGAAACCATTGGAGAAAACATGCTAACCGATACCGACTATATGGACGATAAAGGCGGCTATTACGAACTGTTTTGTGTCGCCAAAATGGATTCTGATTCTTTTTTGGTGGCGGTGTATCTAAATTGCCAGACACATGAATATTGTGTTTGTCCTGTCTCTGAGTTCGAAGAAAAATTTAGGTCTATCCCATGAAGATTTGGAAAGTCAAAAGAGAGCAGATTGAAGAAATCCTTGAAAGAAAAGGATATTTCTTCTGTCACAAGTATAAAGATTCACACGACAAGGCCAGGACGATTATGCGCAAATTGTGCAAAGAAGGCTTAGCTGAAAGATGTCCTGGTCCTGCTGGTCATGTGGATACTATTTGCATTAAGGTTGTGAAATGAGTACGGTCTCAATCTTACTACTTCTTCTCGCCGGCGCTGTCGGCGGGGCTATTATTGGCTTTATTGTATTTGCCGTGCTTTTTGCTAAAAGCTTTAAAATTAATTTGTAAAGCCTTGTTTTAGAATTTTTGTCTAAAGGAAATAAAATGGCATCACCATTGTTCAAAACTTCACACATCAATGTTCCTACTGGAGCGTCTGTATATACTCCGTCTGTTAAGGTCAATACGACAAACGAGTCCGGCGGTGTCGCTTATGCTATGACACATGAACATGCCCTAGCTCAGTATGCTACAACTGGCATGCTCGATGGATACGTCCATGTTGATGGTCAGACCCAGCTTTCCCGTATCCTTGAATTGGTAGAGAAATGCAGCAATGAATATGTTGCGCAGGTAGCCGTCTATGCCCATGAAAAAGGCTTTATGAAAGACACTGCTGCGTTGTTGCTGGCGTATCTGATGAAAAAGGACCGCGGCCTATTTAACACAATCTTTGGGCGCGTGATTACAAACGGCCGGATGTTACGAACCTTCGTTCAAATTGTTCGTTCTGGAACATTTGGAAGTCGCAGCTTTGGTTCGAATGCTAAACGCCAAATTCAAAAATGGCTAAACGAAGCAAGTGACAAAACAATCATCAATGCCTCTATTGGTAGCGATCCATCTTTAAAAGACATCATCAAAATGGTGCATCCCAAAGCGCCGGATGAAAAACGTAATCAGCTTTATCGTTGGGTATGCGACATGGGCTACCAAGAAGACAAGCTTCCTAAACAGCTGCAACTGTATCTGAAGCTGAAGCGTAATCCAGAAACCGCAGAACAATTGCCAGATGTGCCATTCCAAATGTATACGTCTATGGGTCTGACAACAGAAGGTTGGAAACATGTTGCCAACAATGCAACGTGGAACCAAACTCGTATGAATCTGGCTACGTTTGAGCGCCATGGTGTATTTGGCGACAGGGAATTTACACGCCGAATCGCCGAGAAGCTGACTTCTGAACGTGATATTATTCGCAGCAAAGCGATGCCGTTTGCTATTTTCTCTGCCTTTAAAAAGGCTGAAGACATTAGCGTTGAAATCCGCCGCGCTTTGAATGTTGCTGCAGAAATTTCGCTTCAAAACGTCCCTGCACTGAATGGTAAAACTGTAGTTGCTATTGACCGTTCTGGATCTATGAATTCACGAATCAATAGCCGCTCTACTATTCGTGTAATGGATGTTGCTGCGGTTCTTGTCGCTGCGTTGAAGAAGAAAAATCCAGGTCTGGAAATCGTTTTGTTTAACGACTCTGCCTCTATGTATGAGCCAGCTGAAGGGAAATCTTTGCTTTCTATTAGCAAAGAGCTTTCAGAGAAGGCAACTGGCGGAACAGACTGCGGCGCGGCGATGTCGTTTATCAAAAGACGATACGCAGACAAAGGGATGCCGGATAATATCATCATGATTTCTGACAACGAGTCATGGATGAGTACATCCAAAACCTTCTGGACTTCCACAGGAACTGTTAAAGTTCTGAAAGAAATTCAAGAGCAGAATCCCAACGCGCGGATGGTTAACATCGATGTAACGCCAGGTTCAAGTTCACAAACAATCCCCAAAGATTGCGTATTGAATATCGGCGGCTTCAACGATTCCGTTTTCCAAATCGTTTCAATGTTCTTTGAGTCTAAAGGCAATCCAGATTTCTGGGTAAACCAAATTAAGAGTATCCAGCTCTAATATTTAGATTCATAAAACAAGTTAATGTGCAGCTAATGATAGCAGCAATATTCGCCTTAGAGCGCTTTTCTGTATAAAAATATGCAGAGTGATAGGCATAAGATGTCTCCAATCAAGTCTTGTGTCTATTGCTATGTATGTTTAAAAGTCTAAGTGTAGCGTAGCCCGGTATCGCGCCTGCTTTGGGAGCAGGAGATCGCAGGTTCGAATCCTGCCACTTAGACCAATGAAGGGGTAGTTTAATTGGTAAAATGCTACGTAACTTTGCAATATTTGTCCCGAGAGGGAATGCAGCGAGGTTTACATTTCTACTGGTATTAGAGTGTTCTGGGTTCGAGTCCCAGCCCCTTCTCAAAATTTATTGGGCCGTTGGCGAAATTGGTAGACGCAAGGAGCCTCTTGACCTTTCTAATCCTTGTCCCTTTGGGAATGCTTGAAGGTCTACATTTGTTAATTGGAAACTAACCTCCTATTTTGCAGGTTCAACTCCTGCACGGCCCTCCCCTTTAAAATTGACAGATATTCAAGGACCTAAATATGCAAACAATAGCGATTAATCTTATAGGTACACCTGGCACTGGTAAAAGTACAATTGCAGCAGAATTGTTTGCAAAAATGAAATGGCTAGGATATGATGTTGAGCTTGTCTCTGAATATGCCAAAGAATTGGTTTGGGAACAAAGAGACGAAACTTTTAAAAATGAATTATATCTGTTTGCCAAACAGCAGCACAGAATGTTTAGGCTTAATGGTAAGGTAAGATATATTATTACTGATCGGCCGTTAATTTTGTCAATCTTTTATAATCAAAAGTATGGAAGTGGAAGCAAAAGATTTCGAGACCTCGTATTGGAAGAAACAAACAAGTTCGAAAATATCAACATTTTCTTAAACCGAACCAAACCGTATGTTGAAAATGGTAGAAATCAAACGGAAGAAGAGTCGGATGAGTTTGCAAAAGAAATCTTTGAGCTTCTTGAAAAGTATTGTGACGGATATTTAATCCTTGACGCTGTTGAGGGAAAGGTATCCGACCATATCCTCGATTTTGCAAAACGAGATTAACATGAAAGAATATACATTCTCATACAGATTTGACGATAGAACTTGGTCTGTTAGTATTTATGCAGACAGCGAAGAAGAAGCCAAGAGAAAGTTCTGGGCCTTGAAAGAAAATGGCCAATATGATGGTGAAATTGTGTGCAAAGTTAATACAACTAAACCATATGGCTTTATTAAGTCTGTTTTATCTAAGATTAAAAATATATGCAAGTCAAACTAACGTTTCTGGAATACGCGCGTCCCTGACTTCATATACGGGGAAGTTTGCCTTCTCCGACCCTTTATGCGCTCGTAGTCCAATTGGATAGGGCAAGGGTCTTCTACACCCTAGGTTGCAGGTTCGAGTCCTGCCGGGCGTGCCAAACACTACAATCTATATATTATTATGGATTTTATTAAAAATAATGTTACCGTTGATAAAACAACTGGATGTTGGAACTGGAATAAATCTGTAACGAGTGCAGGATATGGCCAATTCCAAAGAGACAAAAAGTATTGGACTACTCATACATTTGTATATGTCCAATCGTATGGCGAAATTCCCAAAGGAAGTGTCATTAGACATACTTGTCATAATAGAAGATGTTGCAATCCTAATCATTTGATTATAGGTACACATAAAGATAACTATCATGATTCGAGAGATGCACATATAAAGGCAGATAATAGACGAGCTAAGGGATGCATTATTCAGGGCGTATATTACAGGACTATGAATATTGCTAGTAAAGCGACTGATATTTCTGAAAGTGCACTTTCTAAACATACAGATCCAAATACAAGAGTATTTGATATAGATGCTTACAGGGCTGGATGCGTTACATCAAAAAGATGGAAAGCGGTGTTATAATTATAGTTCCTGCCGGGAGTGCTAAATTTTATTTCCGGAGTTTAAATATGAAGAATTTCAATTGCTTTGTAAAATACGAAGGCGCGGGCAGTAGTTATTCTATGTTCATCCAAATTTCGGAAAGCACTATGAATAGCCACGACCCAAATTCAATCCGAAACAGAATCAAACAAGAAATCGCCGAAAGACATTATGGCGATGGCGATTTCGCAAAAATTACTGAAGTAACCGTTCTTGGTTGCTATGAGAATTGAAGTTTAATGACTTCTTTGTCTTTCGAAGATTAAAGCCCTGCCAGATTTTATTTTATATATTTTATAGTCCATATATTTCTTGTTTTAGCTAAAAGATCATAATGTAGAATTATGATAAGCATTTAAGAAATCATCTGGTAGGCACAATTTAAGCCCTTCTTTTTGAAGAATAATAGCCTATGCTTGTAGGGCAGCGAGGGTGCTCGCGTATCGTCGGTTCGATTCCGATTTGTTCAATTCATGAAGAAGGCAAAATTTAGGAGGCCCCGATTCTAAAATCGGTCTGGGTGCTTATTGATATCGTTTCGACAAGAATCGTGGGTTTCCTCCTAATACAGATTCATTTATCTCAACATTGGTGTGATGAAATCTTCGGAGTTATTCTGGAGGCATTCTTAACTCTGATACTGAAATGTGCATTTCTTTATTAGATTTTGCTTTACCTTTGGATAAGATTTTAAAGGTTGCGATAGTGACAAAAACAATAAGGTGTTGCACAGTGCCGCATTTGGAGTATGTTGCGAAGGCTTGCACGTGCATCGTGGAGATGCAAGGTTCCGGTCGTCGGAAATGTTGAGCTAAATGGGTTTGTTGAAAAGATTTAAACCCTGTTAGTCTATTCCGCAATATAGCTAAAATATTGTTCTAAAAATTAATAGGCAAAATAAAGATTATAGCGGGTTGGTGTAAATGGAAACACGTGAGGCTCATAACCTTAAATTCGCAGTTCGAGTCTGCGGCCCGCTTCCAGAACCATTCTTGGTGTGGTTAACCACCGGTGACTTTTTGATTATTTTCAAACGAAAAAATCCACAGCAGTGAGTGTAGTTGCTGCCGGCGCATTCCTTCCCGTGAGAAGGGATCCCTACCTTAACGGGAGAGTAAAAGGCGGTTTTGAATAGATCTCCAGATAAAAAATCTATTTAGTTCTGTAGAATACAGAGCAATAGGTCCATTTTTTGTTCCTATTGCTAAGTGTTTTAAAAATCCCCGACTGCCACTGGGTGAAATGGCATGACTTAGATTGGTTCAAAGAAATCAGTCCCGCCACAACGGTCTATTGTGCGTTAGGAGGTTTCGAAAAATCTCTGGTCTTTTTATGTGTTTGATTCCTTAATAAATTAACGCATCGAACCGATAATGAATGTTCGGATAGGTATTCGCCTTTAGTCTATGAGGAGTGATGTCCTCGAAATGGTATTAACCCTTTTAACGGTTAATACTTAAAGGCTCTATGTATTACAGTATATAGAGTGGTGAATGCTCGAGAATTCACTGCTGTGTATATTTTAAGAATCCCGCGAGTCTTCGGTTAATGGCTACCTCCCCAATGAGGGTTATTGGAATGCATGGCATTGCTAGAAGTATGCCAGTTTATCAGTTTTCTACAAAACTGTTTGTCTTCTTTGTATAGTTTCAGACAGTGGAAATTATACCGCTTCCATATGCGTTAATTTGTGGCTAGAGTTAATCCTTCTAGAGATTGATAACCTAAAAAGGATTACAATGCGAGAGTGACGAAATTGGCGATACGTGTCTGCCTTAGAAGCAGATGTCCTAGTGGCGTGTGGGTTCGAGTCCCACCTTTCGCACCAAATTTCTGGAGGGACGGCAACGACGGTGGTGTTGCGGCAGACTGTAAATCTGCTCCGAAAGGTTAACATTGTAGGTTCGACTCCTACTCCCTTCACCAAATTCAAAATACGGGCAGGTAGTTTAAGAGGAAAAACCACGGGCATTACGATATCGTCGACGTTATTGGAATCGAGGCCAATCCTGTCCACTAAAATCTAAATATATGCGTGTATAGTTTAATGGTAATAAAATACCTGCAAGTCGAGAGAATCTGGTGCAATTCCAGAATGGGCGACCATAAAATGACTGACGTCCATTAGCTTATTAGTAGAGCGGCGGCGTGGAGCAGGAGTCCCTGGTTCGATTCCAGGTGCACGTACCAATGGGTATTTAGTTATGAAAGAGATTGTAGCAATATCCCCAGTTGTTTCTCTGCGGCCAAATGATTTGACCCTGGAAGCGTTCTTGAGGTTAAGGACAGAGAAGCTCTTAAAAGAATTAAATCAGACTTCATTGGAGGCTGAGAAGAAGATTGTGGAAATTGTAGATATGATTTCCAGGAATGGACGCTAAAACAATATTGTGTCTATTTTACCGGGATTTGAAATATGTCTAAGCAAAGATGTTTTGTGCTCTATGAGCGTGAAGGAAGAAGAAATTCAGCCTTCATTGAGGTTTCTGATATTTATATCACCGGCTCTATGTTTGGCTCACTGAAAAGGCACGTTTCAGACCTCATAGCGAACCTGTATACAGACAGATATGGAAGTATTCTGATCTTGGATTTCAAAGTAATTGCTTCTGTTTAGTCAGCAAATGCTGAAGTAGCTCAATTGGTAGAGCAATCGTTTTGTAAGCGATAGGTTGCCAGCTCGCATCTGGCCTTCAGCACCATCCCTAAGATGTTATCACAGATAATGGTTTTGAATAAAGAATTATCATCTGTGACAATAGCTTAATGGTTAAAGTCCCGGATTGTGATTCCGGTTATCTGGGTTCGACTCCCAGTTGTCACCCCAATAGAATTATACGGATTTTGATTTTTAATATAATAAAATGAAAGATGAAGACTTAGTATTTAAATTAAATAGAGTCTTAGGGTATATGCAGGCTTATGCTCCTGAACATGAGTTAGCAAATGGGGCTGGAATTATTTATGAACATAGATTCAGGATGATAAGGTATTTAGGAAGAGACTTATACCCTGATGAAGTAGTTCATCATAAAGATAGAAATAAAGCTAATAATTCTTTAGATAATCTTCAATTAATGACTAGTTCTGAACATACTAGACTTCACATGATTGAAGATAAGGGAATTATATTCGAAAATAGAATGTGTGAATGCGGGAATATTTTTGAAGTTACACATACGTCTGATAGAAAATATTGTTCTCCGCGTTGTGCTAAAAAATTTAGAAGAAAATTTGAAATAAATTCTAAAGATTTAGAAGAATTAGTTTGGTCTAGACCTATGGTAGAAGTTGCAAAACTTTTAGGGGTATCTGATCGTGCTATAGGTAAAAGATGCAAATTATTAGGCGTGAAAAGACCTCCTAGAGGATATTGGGATAAAGCTGAAAATAAAGCATAGTCCCTGCCGTGCCAGCCAATTAACACATACGCCATGCCTAGATATAGATTGTATACTTAATACGTATATATGATTATAGATGCACAAATTGGCGTATTTTCGCGGGCATGGTATAGAGGTTGTGCCTTAGCCTTCCAAGCTAATGAGGCGAATTCGAGTTTCGCTGCCCGCTCCAACAATTTAAGACAGGTGTTTGCAAGTTTGAGGGAAGTCCTATCAGGCTCCGTGTACATACAGCCTCCACGCATCCGACCTGTCTAATCCTTTATGCCCTGAATGTAGGTTACGACTACATCTGACTTTTTATCGGACATAACGTGTCGAACCATTCTTGTCAGGGCGCCCTATTTTAAAGGTAGTAGAAATGTCTGATTGGGAGTATCAATCTTTTATTGCAGAAGGTGATTCTCTTCCTACTTTCTGCTATCGTATTAAACATAATGGTAATACTGTTTCTGTTCAGTTTGGTCCTGTTAAACAATACAACGGCCGGCCGGTATATTCTATGTGCTTGTCCATTTTTAGGAAGCGCAAACGTGAAAGTATCGGCTTTTATGCCCGTTCGATAACTGGTACTATTGGTTTATCAGGATTACTGTTAGCCAAAGAAAGCTTTGACCTTTTTATTGATGATGTTTTTAAAGAGACGGATTTTGATAGTGTAATTCTATCTATCCAGGGATCAGATTCAAGAAGATACAAAGTTTACAAACGTAGCCTTGAACGAATGGGCTACACTGAAATCAAGCTTTTAGGTTCACGATGTATGAGTAGAATCTATTATCGTGACCAATGAAACGGAGAAGTGGCAGAGTGGTCTATTGCAGCTGACTTGAAATCAGCCGAACGGAAACGTTCCGAGAGTTCGAATCTCTCTTTCTCCTCCAATTAGGTGGCCAGTGGTTTCTTTCTCTTTTAACAATTAACATTGTGAGGGAATAACACATTATCGCGCCCACTGGTTGCCTATCCCCTATTTTAGATTGCCCCATAGAGTAGATTGTTTTATCTGCCCTGTGGGGCTTTCGTTTTTCTTTGGAGTTTTTGAATGAGTAAGCCTTGGATTAAAGATTGGATTTCTTCTAAGCAGGATAAAAATCTTGGAGTAGTATACAATAAGCCGACAGCTAAAAGTAAACGCATTGCGGCGGCCCGTATTAAACGGAGTATTGAGCTTCGTTTTAAAGAAAAGGAAGTCTAATGTTTGCTGGTATGAAATTAAATATGATTCTTGCGGTCGATAAAAAGACTCGCGGGATTGGGTATCAAAACAAATTGCCTTGGCGTTGTCCAGATGATATGAAATTCTTTCGGGAAATGACCATTGGTCATACCTGTATTTGTGGGTACAGAACATTTAAGGATATACCGGTTCTGAATAGAAGGGCTATTATTCCTGTCAGTAAAGATGGTAGGAATGCTTCCTTTACTATCGAGGAGTTAGAGTCTGAATTGGGATTTGCGAATGCATTTAACAATGAGACAGCGTCCGGCGAGCTGTTTCTTATTGGCGGCGCAGAGCTCTATCTCAAGTTCCTTAAAGATGGGAAAGTAGACACTGTATATTTATCAGAAATAGAGTTCAAAAACACAGAATATGAATATGACACATATTTCCAATATCCTTTCGATGAATTCGATAAGGAAGAAATCCGTTCTGTGTCAACGGAAGATTACGATTTGAAGATTTACAAACTAACACTTAAGTAAGGAGACCCGCTATGTTAGCTAAATTGAAAGCCATTTTGATGTCGTTCTTCAAGACTCAAACCAATGAAATGATTTTCAACGATCCCGACCGCGCCAAAGAATACATCAATCAAAAGATTTCCGATGTAGGCAAAGCAATCAACCAGGCTTGCGTTAACCGCGCTTCTGTTCAACAGTCTATTGAAGACCTGGAAAAAGAAATCAAAAGCGAAGAGCCGAAACTCCAAAAAGAAGAAGATTCTCTTCGTGAAGACGTTGCCGCCGGCAAGATTGAGCGTAATGCCGCTTATCGCGTATTTATGCGTAAACAAATTCTGGAAGAAAAGAAAAAGATGCTTAATAACTATATCGAGCAAGAGGGCGAATATGAGCGCCTCTGCTTCGATCTGAGCTTGCAACGCGAAAAGCTGCAAATGAAGAAAAATGAAGTTGCCTTGAATGTCTCTTTGGGCAAAACATTTGCTGTTGATATCGATGCCGATGAATTCCTCCGTGAAATCAAGGTTAATACTAAAGGTAAAGCTGAAGCTGCTAAAATCCTATCTGGCGGCCAAACCGGTGTTTCCGATGCAGGCTTCGATGAGTTCTTTGACTCTCTGAAGTCTGGAAATAAAGAGTAAGTATAACAAGCCCTAGAGTTATTCTAGGGCTATTGTTTTTTGTGAGGTGTATATGAATTTTGCTACATTCTACTATCTGGCCGTCCTGATTGTTTTTGCCGCTAAATTATTCGGCTATTTGGTAATCTCTTGGATTTGGATTGCTGCACTTGCATTGGCACCATTGTTGATTGGTGTTGTTGCTTTGTTTGTAATTGTAATTATGGCGGCGTTCTCTAGCTCTGGCAAAGTGAAAATCAATAAACGCTGGTAACATCCTGAAGGAGGCAACATGCAATCATTCTTCATATATGAATCAAATGGCAAGTTTGAAATGTATCGCCACGGTGCATATAAGTGGATAGATATCGTAAAAACGGCTAAGGCTAATAAGATAATCTATTCACTTACTGTTGCCTTCTCAATTTTAACATTCTTTGTTTTTGAAGGTCTAAGCGTTTTTCCGGAATGGGCAAAAGGATTAGCTATTATCTTCGAGATATTGGGTGCAGTATTTCTTGTCCCCAAGATCCTTGCTGATGATAATGTTTCTGTTAAGCATAAAGACCTAGAACCTCAAAGCATTTTAGCGTCTAGGGAGCTTTACTTCCTAAAATATTGTGGACATCTAACAGACGGAATGATATTCTATCATATTTATTACATTCAATGGGAGGACGGCAGAGGTATTATTATCGATGATAACAGTCCGCTTATCCGTCCTTTTATGCGGCTCGTTCCTAATGGTGCCGATGAAAGAGGCAAGGGTTCTACCTTGCTAATAAAGAAAAACGAAATTAAAAGGGAATTTTCTACCGATATTGTGAATTCGGATACAATCCTTGGTATTGTTAGAGAATCAAGAATTATAGACGACGTAATCAGCGGCGCAATTAAAAAAGAAAAGACCGGCAAGAAGATTCTAGAAAAGATTTTAAAGGAATGTTGATATGGATTTTATGAAGTTGGGCAAATACAAAGAGTCCGGTAACTATTCAAAATGGATCGTACAGAAGAAGTTGGATGGTGTATTTGCGGCTCTGAATTTAAAAGACGGAGTTGTATATAGTAGAACTCAACGTCCTTTATTTGTACCGCCGGAATCAGTATTGTTTCAAAATATGCTTGAGCTGAAATCAGCTTATAACAAAAATGAGTCCGACTTCATTCTATTCGAATTATGCCTGCCAAATGCCTCTTTGGAAAGACTATCCGGATTGGTTAGTCCAAACAGAAAAGAGGCTTGGAGTGATGAAGAGCTGAATTCTCGGTTTAATGTTGGCATTCATGATTCTGTCCTTTTAGATGGGGAAGAGGATAAACAACCCTATTCCATTCGATATGAAAAAGCTTCATCAGGACTATACCTACCATTTGTCTCTGATGTAAATCATGGCACTCTGCCTGACGAAGATTATCAGGAGACTCTTGATGAAGTATTTGAGTCTAACGTTAACGCCGGTGGAGAGGGCATTGTATTAAAAGATCCTAATGGAACCTATCGGATGGGCAAACGTGTCAATACACAAATTAAGCGTGTTCGTGAACATCTTGAGGATGTGAAAGTTGAGCAGGTTAAATATGGTACAGGTAAGCGTGATGGACAAATAGGTTCTTTGTATTGCCGCTCTGTTGATAATCCTGAAGTTGCTTTTTGGGCGGACTTTGGTTTGAGTTGGGATGATGCAAAGAGGATTTCTTTGACAAAAGACTATGAGTCTGGCCGCATACCTCTTATTGGCACTATTTGGACCGTCAAAGGTTTACAGCCAAGCAGTACGGGCAAATCAATTCGTTTGCCTAAATTGATGTACATGAGATTTGATAAGGAGTAGATTATGGCAGAATTATTTGTAGATTCCAGCGGCAGAAAGCCTAAATGTTATTGGAGAGACTCTTCTTGTCGAAATGGCAAATGGTATTATATTAAAACCGGGCCGGAGACTTTGTTTATAGTTATACTTCTGATTCAACTTATAATTGCATTTTGCTTTTGGGCGTTTTTGGGTGCCACATTATCATTGGTAATCCCGATTACAATCATCCTTATTATTATCCATTGCTTTTTATATCCGCATAGTGAAGTGTATACAGTATTGAGAAAGTCAAAAGATGTTAAAGATATTCTGGTCGAAGGTCACCCAATTTATATAGCCCCTTCAAAAGGCTTAAGCTCTATTTGTTTTATTGTTCCTGATAAAAAGTATATGTTCTTTAAGACGCTTACATATGGCGACAGTAGAATAGATTCAAATGAATCCGGATGGTACGCCTATAAGGGCTGTCAGCCCACTAAGATTACAAGCAAATATTTTGAAGAACCAATTGAGGATTTAAAATCGAAACTGAATTACGGCTGCGACTTAGGTTCGATTATTAATCTTAAGGACTCTCGAAGTAGCATGAAAAAGGTTCTTCGCTCAATGCGAGATATTTCGTACTCAATTTTCGGCAAATAGGAGTTATTATGGCTTATTCCAATTTCTTCCATATTAAAGAGGATGGCGATTATGTCGAATTTCGATTCCTTAAGACAGTTATTGACGAAGTCGATTGTGTTATAAACAAGAAGACCATCGCGCGTAAAGATAAGAGTGAGACTTATTGGAATGACAGACATGATGAGGCTCCTACAATTGATAAGCATTTTGGTATAGAATGTGGCGATGTTCTCTACGTGTCTGAAGCCAAAAGCTATCACTATGACGAGCCAAATTTTACCAATGACGCTCCTTTAGCTATTGTTTTGTATAAACAAGGTAAAGGCGCTGAAGTTATCTATTGCTATAAAAGGCAATTTTCAATTTTAAAGGATATAGTCTTAGATGCTTTTTGTGTATTCAAAGATGGTAAGATGGCTCCATTGGATAGTTCAATGTTTATCGCAGATAAGCCGCGCATTTCAGATGTAGCCTGGAATATGGGATATCTACATAATAGGATTTATAAAGACGATGTTCATAGACACACCTGCGAATTCCATTTAAATGAGGCCAATGATATATACCACAAAATGTTTGCTGGAATTAGTAATCAGTGTATTTGAGGGGGCAAGCTTTGTATTTCAAGAACTTTAGAATATCGCTGAATGGCAATCATATTACAGCAGAAGCAGAGTTATTTGACAGCCCATCGATGTACACTTGGCTTGTGCTTGGTGAATATATGCACGTAGACAGAGAAAGAAGTAGGGATATTTGCGCCTCTCTACTTACGGAAGATTGTTTAAATAACTCTGTTTTTATGGTAAAAAGAATAGAGAAAGATGGCCCATCCGAAGCCGGAACTTATGTTTTTGTGATGAGGAATGGTCGATGTACAGACTTCTTTTATTCTGCGCTTGATTCTGTTTCTCCGTTTTCTAATTTGCAAACAGGCTATTATAAGGCTACATCTTGTGGCACCTTTTATAAAGGTCCATGGAAGAACCCCGAATTTCCTAGTCATCATTGTCTTGAGCTCGTATATCAGGCTGTACGTACAATGAAAAGATCAATCCGTTCTGACTATGCAAAGAAAGAGCTTGACAAAGAGGATTTGATAAATGGGTTTAGAGCTGCGGAAATGTTAATGGAGGGTAGCATGATATTTGTTTATGATTTTATTTCAAGCATAGATAAAGACGGAAAGTTTGTAGAGTATTATCGCGAATTTTCGTCTTCTGGCTTCACATTGAATATGGCTGAATGCTATCCTGACTATACATACAGACATCTGCTCCTTGATGAGAGGAAGGGCTGGATAGGTCTGAAAGATGGCGATTTATTTTATGCAAGTGGCGCGGTAAAAGATGAACGCTTAGAACATGAATATATTACTATCTGCTCTATTGATGAAAATCCGACAGTATCAGTCCTGACATTAAATTCAAATCGGCATTCGCAATACGCCGACCTTAAAGGGTACTATTGTTTACTAAACGATAATCCTGTAAAAATTAGCAATCCTGAATATCTCTCGCTTTATGGCATTACAGAAGAGGCTGTTACTTCTTATACCAATTCTGTTCTTGTTAAGTATGGCGGGCATAGAAGTCGTGGAGATAAAAACAGGTTTTACGATTCAATGAAGGGTCTTTATGAAAAATATTTTGGCCCTAAATCTAAAGAAAAGGAAGATTAAATGAATCGAACTTTGATCCCAGTCATTGGTGTTTTGTTGTTCTTACTGGTTTGTTTTATCATTCGCAAAAAAGAAATCGATTTGCCCGGATATGACATAACTGAGAATGGATTATTCCTTGTTATGGTTTTAGGCGGATGCATTGCATGGCCGCTATTTTTGCCGATAGTCGTTATAGTCCTAATCGGCTTGGTTATTACCGGAAAGCACAAAGAAGAATGAAATTGTATCGAACACTTGCCCTCTCTTTATTTGTGATTGTGATTGGCCTTATTGCCGGATGGACTTTCAACCATACTCCGTATCCGTTTTTAGGAATTTTGATTGCACTCATGATTCCTGTGTTTATTGTTAAATTTTTGAAGGATATTTCAAAGTGATTAAAAAGATTTTGATTGCCCTATTGGCAATGTTGTCGATTGCTGCCTGCTCTCGCGTTGAGCCTAACCAAGCTGGTGTATTAATGGAAAATTATGGTCGTAATGGCAAAGCAGACTTTACTATTGTTAGCGGTCGCGTTTGGACTCTTTTGCCTGGTACGGAATTGCACCAAGTTCCATTATGGGAGCAGCGTGGTAAGTTCGAAAATCCTGTAACACTGAAGGCTTCCGACAATACAGACTTCTCTGCAACGCCGGTTTACACTTTCCGCGTAACAAAAGAACGCGCGGTCGATGTGGTGTTCGATAACAAGCAGCTCGGTTATGGTTCTGAATTTGTTCAATCTCTTCAGGATAATATCTTGGAGCCTAAGATTCTCGACCTTATGAAAGAAGAGAGTCGAAAATATACCACCGAAGAGTTGATGGCAAAGGGCGGAAGTCTTGCCTTTGAACAAAAGGTTCAAGAAATCGTTAAGACCGAATTCCAAAAGCGCGGCCTGGAACTGATGACATTTAGTTCACAGTTGACGTTCTCAAAATCTGTAACCGAGCGTATTGATAAACGCAATGAAGTTAACCAGAATATTGCGGTTATCGACCAGCAAATCGAAGAGCAAAAGAAACGTTTGGAATTGGCCCGACTGGAAGCCGAAACAAACAAGCTGAAATCTGAAGGTATTACCGAAAAACTCCTTCAGCAGCAGTTTATTGAGAAATGGGACGGTAAAACACCTCTCTATGGCAATGTACCAATTACATTGATGAAACAGGTCGACTAGTCATGACTGCCAAGAAATATTTGGTTGTAGATATAGGCAGACTAAGGGCAGAACTTCATTACGAGTTTTCAACCTCTCATATTGGATCGAACTTTCTTAAGGTTGGAGAGTTCGGTAAATATACGGTGTTCTCTATTGAGACCGATTTAAACTGGCTCTTAAGTGATACAATAATGTGTTCAGAGTGTTGGATAGAGGTAGAATATGCCTCAGGGAATTTTAAATCTCTAAAAGTCCTAAAACATAAGTCTGATAACTATATTGAAACTATCTGTGAAGCTTTAAAAATCATAGATAGAGCAACAAAACAATAAGTTGACTAACAGATAAAAAGCCGCCCTGTTTGATACGGGGCGGTTATTTTCTTATACACAAAGGATGGATTTAAAATGCCGAAACTAACAATTACTGTTGGTGTTTCTGCTTCTGGTAAAACAACATGGGTTGAGAGCCTAACTGATGAAGAGCTTTACAATACGGTTAATCTCAATAGAGATGACATTCGATTTAATATGATTAGGCCCGGCGGTACATGGAAAACCTATAACCCAAATGGCAATGAAGCAGTAGCTAAACGATTCCAGCTTAGACTTGCCCAATTGGCCGTTTCCTTTTGGGCCAGAATTATTGTTTCTGATACAAATCTTAAATCTATTGATAGGGAATTTTGGAGACAATTCGCTAAAAATAATGGCTATGACTTTGAAATCAAAGAGTTTCCGATTTCCTTAGAAGAGGCTATTGAAAGAGACTCAAAAAGGAAGAATAGTGTTGGAGAAGAGGTAATTAGAAACCAATACAAGTTGTGGCTCGAATATTTAGAATCAAAAGAAACGAAAGGAAGTTGACATGGGCGGAAGTTTATTCAAGACAGAAAGAATGAGCAGGCAGGAATATGAAGAAGCCTGCATATTTATATCAAACACTTTAAAAGGTTTGAGCCATGCATTTCCAGATTCGTTTATGGATAAGCAAGATTTTGGCGATATCGATATTATTTGCTCCAGCACAAATTATGTTAAGCAACGATTAAATGAAGCTGGATGCATTGTCGATATTAACGGTGCTTCTGTATTGATTAATTACAAAGGCAAAATGATTCAGGTTGACCTTATCGAATCTTACAATGTGCCTTATACTACGAGCTATTATTCTTATGGCATGTTCGGGGCAATGGCTGGCAAATTGTTCAAAGATGAAGGGTTCAAGCTGAACGATATTGGCCTTTTCTATGTTTACAATGGTAATGACGTATTTGTCACTTCTAATTGGCAAACTATTTTAAGGACTGTAGGTATTTTTAATTGTAAATTTACCACAGAGGAAGAAGCATTTCTAGCTATTGCAAATTCCGGCAAATTCAAGAAGAGTATTTTTACAGATTTGCCCGAAAAGAAACTTGCCAAAGCAATGAAGCGACCAATGTATTCTAGATTTTTGGAATACATAAAGGATCGTGCTGATGGAACAAGCACTACGGAGATTCTTGGTTCTTTCCGTTGTGATAACGGTTTTATTCGCCGATTACAATGCGAAGATATTACAGCTAAAGCAAATTTGGCGCTCAAGGAATTGGTAAAAAATCACTATCCTTATGCAGACTTCAAATCAAGATGCCAAGGTATGGCTGACAGGGAAGTGGCCCGAGATTACAACCTTCTTAAGGGCTATCTCAGAACTACAATTATGTCATATTTTAATGACAGAAGCTCTCAAATTCAAAGACCCTTAAGTGATAAAGCCGAACTTGATATGCATATTTGGCTCTTCGGCCATAAGGTAGATGGTATTGACTTCAAATATCTACCAATGGACAACATAAGAGAATACCAAGGTATTGAGCAGTGTCGTATTTATCAAGAACGGTACATGAGCCAAGAAGAAAAGGACAACTAAATGAAACAATATTTAGATTTGGTTAAGGACGTTTTTGAAAACGGGACGCCTAAGCCGAACCGTACAGAAATCCCTACGCCGTACACTGTATTTGGCCGTCAGATTCGATTTAATCTAGCTGAAGGTCTACCCGTACTGACAACCAAGAAGATGGCTATTAAGGCTTGTGTAGCTGAGCTGTTATGGTTTATTGAAGGTAGCCCTGATGAGCGTCGTTTAGCTGAAATTCAATACGGTAAACCTCGTGAAGAATTGAAAGACAAACGTACTATCTGGTCTGATAACTATGAAGCATGGACTGGCAGAAAAGTTAGCGATTTTCGTTATGCAAGCCTTGGTTGCGTGTATGGTGTTCAATGGCGAGATTTTGAAATATCCGATTGGACTGAACTCGAAACATTTGACCAATTGGATTGGCTAATTAAAGAGCTAAAAGCCAATCCGAATAGTCGGAAGTTGATTATGTTATCCTACAATCCGGCCCAGATTCTCGATGCTGCATTGACTGCTTGCCATACACAAGTTCAGTTTCAAGTCCAAAACGGAAAATTGAACTGTATGTGGACACAAGCAAGTGTTGACCTGTTCTTGGGTCTTCCGTTTAATATTATGTCCTATGCTATTTTAACTCATATGCTGGCAAAAGAAGCCGGATTGGAAGTTGGTGAATTGATTGGCTCTTTGGGCGATGTTCATATCTATGAGAATTGCGTGGACAATTTAAAAGAACAATTGTCGCGCGAACCATTGCCATTGCCTAAGTTATGGCTGAATCCGGAGAAGGATATCTTCTCTTACACTGTTGATGATGTGAAGCTGATTGACTATCAAAGCCATGATGCACTTAAGGCGAAGATGGCTGTTTAACTAAAAAGGAAACAAAATGAAAAGTTTGATCTCAAAACGTAAAGAAAAACCGGTATCTGTTAAGAGCCTTTCTATTAAGGCCCTGAAAGAAATGTTGCCTAAGTTAAGCCCTAAACGCCGAGTAAAAGCCGAAAAAGAACTGCGCTTGCGTGGTGTTGAAATTTAAAACAATAGAAATGCGGCTTTCTGATAGTCGCTTCCTAAAGTTATGATATTTACCGGCATATGTTTCGCATGTGTCGGTTCTTTTTTATTTTTGCGACAATAATAACAATAAGAGCAACAAATGTCTTCTAAATACGATTTTGAAAAATTACTGTCCGTTGCGACAACAGACGCGCAGCGCGAAAAACTTAAAGCCGTTATCGAAACCGGAAGTGTTCGTAAGGCTGCTAAAAAACTTGGTATTTCCACCGGTACAATTGGAAATGTTTTAACCTTCTTGAGTGAGCGACTAGCAAACGGTGTCGCAGTTGAGCGAAATTGCTTTAAAGACGTAACTGACACTACTGCTGTTCTCACTCTTCCTATTTCTGATGCTGAATCTGGTATCGTTGAAGAGCCTGCCAAACTTTCTGTTGGTGATGGCACCTCTACTTTGTATGATGCCGATGGTAAAGTCAAACTTCAATGGGTTAAAAAAGACGGCAAAGGTAATGCTATTGCTGAAACTATTCGTCGCGCGATGGAGTCCTTTAAAGACGTTATTCAGCCCGTGCCATTTAATTTGGTTCCGCGAGCTATTAGTGGTGAGGGATTATTGGCCCAATACACAATCACTGATTATCATTTGGGGATGTTTGCTTCTCAAAATGAATCAGGCCAAGAATGGTCCACTAAAATTGCCACAGAAAAGATTTATCGTGTAATCGATTCTATGGTTGAAGCGACTCCACATACCGAACATGCTGTTATTAATATCCTTGGCGATTTCTTGCACAGTGACTCTCAGCTTGCAGTTACTCCGGCATCACGACATATCCTTGACCAAGATACACGTTATTCTGATTTGATTTCAATCGCAGTTAGAATTATCGCTTATTTTGTTCAACGTGCCCGGACTAAAGCAACAAATGTAACACTTCTGATTGCACAAGGCAACCACGACCCTATTGGTTCACTATGGCTGCAGGAACTGTTCTCTTATTACTTTGAGAATGATCCTAATATCGCTGTAATCAAAAGCAGCTATCCATTCTATGCAATTGAATTTGGCAAAACTATGCTTGCCTATCATCATGGTGATAAAGTTCAATTCGCTAAGATGGCTGGCGTTGTTCCTTCATTGTTCCCTGAAATCTGGGGACGTACCAAATTTCGTTATGCACACATGGGTGATAAACATCATCGTCGTGTAGTTGAAAGTCTTGGCATTATTGTTGAGCAACATCAAACTTTGATTGCCAATGACGCATATAGCAGCTCTCATGGTTGGACATCTGAAGCTGGTGCAAACGTAATTATTTACTCGCGCGAAACCGGCGAATTGAGCCGAATGACATTCCGCTAATAGAAAGGAATAGGAAGATGGATGTACTAACTACTCCTGAAGTGTATTGTTATGACGCCGAAGAAGTTCCACCACCAAAGAATAAAATCGTTTGGGTTGTTAGCAAATTTGGAGTAGGAAGAAGAGACAGATTCTGCGAAGGATTCGATATCGCTTGGTATCCTCTTCCTAAAGTTCCATTAAGTGCTAAGTTGCGCGGACAAGAAATGAAATGTAAGTAAAACTTACAGGGCAAGATAGCTAAGAACTGCATCTTTTGTAGCATAGCCAATATTAGCTATCCTCTGTCCATCTTTACCCAATAAGGGTCTTAATATGGAAAGTAATAAAAAATCTAAACACCCTTTGTTTGACCGTGTTATGGCCTTAAATTGGGATGTTATCGGTTATCAAAATATCGGAGAGGACACCATTATTGGTGTTGAATGTGGTGATTCTGATTTGATTCTCCCATTCAATACAGATGGTGCATTGTACACTCCCACTGATATGGAGAAATTCCGTGAATACTTAAGTGATGGCGGATACTTTAATGACGCAATTCATTTGTCAGAAATGTTTGAGCTATATCCTGGATGGGCTATAAGGTATCTGGAGGAGTTCTATTTTGAATAAATCATATAAAAGGATAGACCTCCTAAAAAGAAGATTTAATTTGCCGTTAAAGATGGCTCCAATATTCTTTGACAATGAAAAGGCGCTTAATGCTCATCCATTTTTAATAGCCCTGAAAAATAATGGGCGATTCAAATTCTCAAATACATATATCATCACCTTCAAAAAGTCCTTTATAGTTGTATATTATTTGGGCAGAGCTATAACGATTCCCTTCTATTTGGATGGGAGTATGTGTACAGAAGAACAAATGGAGAATATGAAGAGGTTTACGCCTCCAACATCTACATATTGGTTCAATGTATTTTCCATATATTCCGTATGGAACTTGCTTCAAAGATTGTCTCCGAAGGAAGTCATTAATATCCTGATTTGGAGTAATATGAACATACTGGAAAGAAGTGACGGGGAGGTTCTGTTTTGAATAAATTAGGAAAAAGAATAAATCTCTTTTATAATAGGTATGAGAATAAGCTTCCTGTCTATTCTATTTTTGCGGGCGACAATATCAAAGATGTGCACCCGTTTTTGACGTTTATTAAAAATAATCGCCTCGTCGGCCTCAATTCATACCACTCTTCTCCTCTTAATAGGAAAGCCCTCTATATTATTATTGGGTCGCATACAGTACCTATCCCATTCTCTTATGATGGGAAGATGTTAACGAAAGAGGAGATAGAGGGATTAAAGGCATTTATCCCAAGGCCATACCATAGGTATGAGTCTAAAAATATAAAAGAAATGATTCATGTTTGGTATTTGCTGCAAAAGTTTAGTCCTAAAGAAGTTTTCTGCATTTTAATTGGTTTTATCCGTGATGGCTTGGGTCGTGTCAGTTTAAGCGCGAATGCGTTTCATGATTGAGGATTATTATGCTAAAATACATAAAAAAGAGAGGATGGGTTAGCAATAAAATCAGGGATTCTTTGACTGATTTTAGAGTGCGGGCAGAATACGGAAATCTTGACGCATTCCTGAAAAGGCTTCTAAAGTTGCCCATTATTTACTTTACAGCCGCCAATTCTAATGATCCCCTTCCGGAATGTATTATAGTAAGCAGAACTAGATTTTCGACTCAGTTTTGTATTCCTTATGATCATTCCGGAGTATTTATTAAGGATATTAACTCTGAGGACATAAAGAAGAGGCTTCATGAGAGAGCGTATATATCCGGATATAGTAGAAGGATGTATCGTTTTCACGCATATGTATTAACAACTCTGCACGACTTAATTAGTCGTGGAGAGATTGACGAAGCTTTCGACTTTATGGCGTCTGTCCTTAATGAATATTCAAATTAATGGAGCGCTAAAACAATGAAATTGTTGAATTTAAAAAATGGAAATGGTTTAGCTTCATTTGTCTTTATGGGTGAGAATGCCTTTAGGGTTAAATCTCTCCTTTGGGACAATACGCTCCGCCTCGGAGATTTGGAGTCGTTCGGTTCGAATTTAGACATCCCCGAGATGCAGAACTCATCATTCCCAGTTACAGTTAGTCTTATTGGAATAAAAAACAACGAACAAAAGGTTTTGCATTCAATTAATTCTCGAGTATTTATAACCGAGAAAGGTTTAGCATATACCGACCCTCTTGTTTCAGCTATCCAAGGCATTATTCGTGTAATCGAAAATGTCAACATTTATTCTAGCATGTCAAATATTAGAATCAAGGATGGCTCGTATCTGATAGGATTTAACTCCCCGGTTGATATATCCAATTGGGTTGAGTATAACATTAGTAAAAGGTAAAGTAGCATGGGCTATATTATTATTTTTGCTGCTATTGCTTTCATCTTCTATAAGGTGTACCAATTTGCCATGTTACACGACGCGCGATTTGCCGTCGTTGACGAAACAAAGGTTAAAGGCATGATTGCCGATTTGCGTGCAAATATTGGCACTGATGATTTTGAAAACAAAACAAAAATGTTTTTGAATGAGCTGGAAGCGTCACTGCTCACTCACGAAGAGAGTGTGAAGCTTATGGCAAAAGGGAAGTAATTCCCGAAACCTCCAGTCGAGCGACTAGGGGGCAAGCTGAAATCTTGCGTTTCAGGGGCCCTGTGTGTTTGGCTGGCGAAAGAGTTAAGGCTCTTGTATATTATGTGGAGCTCTCAAGCTCTGCTAGGGTATCTAGAGACAGGTGGTCGCGTTTGGCGACAAAGCTCTCGATGATGATACCGCCTTCATCGGCAAATTCCCGAGGCTTTAAATGGAAATTTACGATTACAACTTTGAACTCTTTTTTGAGAAGAGTCCAAATATATATCTGGAACACGGATATATTAAACGATGTTCTGAGTTTATTTTATGTGAACTTGGAATGCAATGTGTAGGCTATTCTGACCATATCTTTGGAAACAGAACTATGTCTACTGGGGTGTTTTTGCTAAGTACAAGTCATTGGGCTTGGCACACTTTCCCTGAACACAATAAGGTGTCGGTTTCTTTTAGCACATGCAAAGAGAAATTAGACATCGAAAAATTTGAGAGACTCTTAAAAAAAGCGTTTGATTGTTCTTTCGTAGTGTTCAAATAATGCCTTGTTTCTAATAACTATAATAACAAAAGAAACAAAATGAAAAAACAAGTTGCCCCAAAAAGAAAATCTGTATTGGTTGTATCAATGCTGAACGACCAAACTACAAATCCCGAGAATCCTAAGGCCATTCCAAATGCTGATAAAAGCTTGGAAAAACTTCAAACGTCTTTGGCGGCCGGAAATATTAAACATGATGCCGTTATTACGGTTGATTACTCTGGCAGCAAAAACAGCAAATGGTCAAGTGGAAAGCTGGTTCCTAACAATAAAGTTATTAAGGTTGAACTTCAATCTGATAACTGGTTCGGAAAAGAAAATTTGATGCGCATTCCGGAATCTACCGGTGATGATGTAGTTGTACAGCATTTCAACAATATTGATTTCCTATTGCCGACTTCTGAATATGATTTAACCTTTGCCGGTATTGACTTCTTCGGGACAATGAGCGCTTCTATGAAAGAGCTTGCAGCCCGCGGTTATCGTATTCGTTATTATTCTGATTGTTCCCATTTTTATGGCCGCAATCGAAAAGAAGAATTGGCTGAACTTGGCATTTATCGTCATTTCACTTCTTTCAAAAAGGAAAGTAAATGATGGATATTCAAGTAACTTTGTGGGAAAATTCCTCAAATGGTTCCACTTTGGCCCGCGGATTTGTTAAGATTGGCGGTTTTGTCCAAATTAACATTTCTATTTATTCTGGTCGAAATGGCCCATTCATCGCCTTCCCATCTTACAAAAAGCAAGATGGCACATGGCAAGAAACTGCCGGCCCTGTAAGTAAAGAATCCCGTGAAGCTATTACAGCTGCGGTATTGAATGCTTATCACAAAGGCTCGGCACCAGCTGCAGGTAATGGATATAATGTGGTCGAACCTCCTCGAACACAATATCAAGGACAAGCTGCAGCCAGAAGCAATGATAACCCAAATGTGGGTAATGGTAATGGTGGAAATCCAGACTATAATCATATGCCTACTGGCGGAATTCCTTTTTGAGGTAAAGCATGTCTAATTACAATGTAGCAGAACAACCCTTGGAATATGCTATTTATAAATCCAAGGCGGCGCTTCGTATGCGCCTAGTGAATCCTCGTATTAATAACTCTTCAGGACGTGATGTTCTAAATAAGGGTTTTGTATTTTTGGAAATGGCCCCAATTAAAGAGGGTTCTGGAAACCAAAAACAATACGAATGGGAGCAAAAGAAGATCGGCGTAAAACTTGGAATGCCTGACTTAGCTCAGATTGTTTATTCCATGAAACGCGGGCAAGAGGCCGAAATGTTTCATGAATTCGATGGCTCTACAAAGGTCATTAAATTAACCCGGGCCACCGAAGGAAAGTCTCCTTATTTTATTTCGGTATCTCAAAACAATGGCGGTGTGAAATCCCAATGTTCAATTCCTGTAAGCGGACAAGAAGCTGAAGTGATTTTGAACTTGGTATCTTATGCTATTCCTAAAATTCTTAATTGGTAGGTTACTATGGCTCAAATCCAAATCGTAATTGCAGGTGAAAGCACTACTGCCGAACAAATCGCCGAAGTTTTGGCTTCTGCGTTTCAAGTTCGTCCAGCCGTTCAGACTCCTGTACAATCCGGTCCTCTCTCTGTTGACCAACTGAATGCCGCACTTTTGGTTGAAACCAAAGAGCTTGATGCTGAAGAAGTTCAGCGTTATCTCGATGGCGATACCGAAATGCACCCTGATGATGTTGCCGCATTTGTATCCGGTGTCGATAACCGTTTGGTTTTCGAATCCCTGGAAAAATTCAAACAGTATGCCAGCTCAAATCTGGTTGACGGCGACAGCCTGATTATTTCCGACGTCAGCGGCCAAGTTGTTGCAACTTACCGTCGCTAACCCTTTAAAACACACTACAGAAAGAAACTACTATGTCTCAAGTTCGTGGCTATATCTACAACGGCGAAACCAAAACCCTGCCTAACAATGGCACTACCACCGTTGAAAACATGTTGACCGCTCTGAAAAACAAATACGTCGCCCTGCGCGGTGAAGGCTCGTTCGACCACGCCGTAAATGCCGATGGTTACCTGGTCATCACGAACCGTACCGGTTCTAAAGCTTAATTTAGGCTTTAACTTACAATTCGCTTTTTCTTGAACGCTTGATTGCGTAATATGGGTCATGGGCCCACACAAATATAGGACTCCGTGCTTTGCATTTATATGCAACGGAGTCCATTTCTTTTATTGGAGAAAGTTATGTCTTATGTTGATGACGATTTTTTGGCGATTTTGAATGACGTTGAAGCGGCCAGTAAAGAGGCGGATGAAGAAATTGAAGCTGCTGGTGAAATGGGCGAAGATGTCATTGAGAACCTTGCGGGCATCTTTGAACATGGTGAAGATATCGGTATTGATTCCGAGGATTTAAAAGTCATCATGGAAGCGCGTTCTACCGTGCATATTAAGCCTGAAATCATTGATCGTATCTTCCAGAATTTCAAACCTGAGTTTTGGTTGCAGGCCCCAGTTGTAGTTGACAAGGCTCTCGAAGTTATTCGAAATGCCCAAAATGTTCAGTCTGAATATGTCTAAATAAAAAGGGGACTTGCAAATGGTTGCTAATGAATACCAGCCTATAATGAGGCTTCTTTTCGCAAAAATTGCGAATGAAATGGGAGTAAAATATAAGGTCCCCAAATTTGTTGAGCCACATCATTTCAATATGTTTTTCAAAAATCTTCGTGTAGATGCGATGTTGATTGAAGGCATTGCCTTCCGGAACTATTCGTTATATGCGGACCTTTCTGTTGATATCAAGAAGACTGTTTCTGAGCTGATAGAAGAATACGGTTATTGGAACAATGAGAGTGTCGTTAAAAGGGACCTCATTCGTTTTGAAGATCATGGCGATTTTATTAAAATGTATATGCCATATAACGGTATTATGATGTCAATTTACGATAAAGATGTTAGACGTATTTTTGATTATTTTCCAGATAATGATGATAATGAGGAAAAGAAATACGCCGACGGATTCTATAGTATGGATTGTGCTCTGTTTATTCCTAAACAACTGATTGACAGCACCTACATATTCTTTGAAATGAGCTGTAATGTAGAGGAAGAGATTTCACGTCTTCTAAGTGAAGACACCTATCTTGCTTTTGCAAGGTATGGTTGTTAGGTTTGGATGATCTTCAACATTTAGGATTGATGAGGTTGAAATGGATTTTGATAAAATATATGAAAGAATGATGTTG